>JACCDJ011376437.1_pt1 | contig 50256 bp, 48 predicted proteins | sample 7444481 | NCBI WGS metagenome assembly JACCDJ01 (sample SAMN15323435, study PRJNA562643) | freshwater metagenome | isolation source: river surface water | place: USA:Blue River Watershed | collected 2017-08-15
GATTGGATACAAACGTAGCTGATTTCATAGGTTCTTTCTGGAATGAGACCCCAATAAGACAAGGCTGTCTCGAGCGAAACGTAACTCGGGCCACGAAGGTGGTTGGCAATAAGAAATGGTGCTGGAGTGGGTAATTCTGTCTGAGGCCCCGGTGCATACAATCCTCTTCTGATGGAAATGAGTTCGCCACTTTTCAGTAATTCACTAATTTTATCATTGGGGCTTTTGTATTCACCAAGAATATCCAGTAGCAAGTTTCTCGCTATAGGGGCATTGGTATAAGCTTTGATTTTTTTGGTGAAGTTCAAAATGTAATATTTATATACAAAAATCGGAAAAAATCCGATTATATGCTATTATTTTATCATCTTATTTATTTTGAATTTTTACCCAAACATTTCCTCCCAACTCTTGTTACAAATTTAAATCTCCACACATGCGCAATAGCGGTTATGTATTCACGCCTTATCAAGCACCGGAGCTCTCTGACTTCGAGCGCTTGTTTGATATTTTTAGCGAACTCATTGTACATACTTCGGGCGATGTAGATGAAGCGCTGGAGTGGCTCAATGTGTTGGATAAGGAATACAGCCTGACCAACGACAAATACACCATGGACGACTTCATCGAGGACCTCAAGAAAAAGGGGTATTTGCGCGAAGAAATCTTGCCAGACGGCAAGGGCCAGATGAGCGTAACGGCCAAGACCGAACGCATATTGCGCAAAAATGCGATGGAGCAAATCTTTGGGAATATCCGCAAGAGTGGGCGAGGGCAGCACAAATCCAAAAAGAGTGGGTTAGGAGACGAAGCAACCGGCGAATTCAGAGATTTTCAGTTTGGCGATGCGCTCGAAAATATATCCATTACAGAGAGCCTGAAAAACGCGCAGATCAATCATGGCGTAGGGGAGTTCCGGCTTACAGAACAAGATTTAGTAGTTGAAGACACCCACCATCAATCGCAGATGAGTACGGTACTCATGATCGATATTAGCCATAGCATGATCCTCTACGGCGAAGACCGCATTACGCCCGCCAAAAAAGTAGCGATGGCGCTAGCAGAGCTCATTACCACGAGTTATCCGAAAGATACCCTAGACGTGATTGTCTTTGGCAACGACGCTTGGCCAATTAGCATCAAAGATTTGCCGTATTTGAACGTTGGGCCTTACCACACCAATACGGTCGCTGGCCTAGAGCTCGCTATGGATATCTTGCGCAGAAAACGCAATACCAACAAGCAAATTTTCATGATCACCGACGGTAAGCCGAGTTGCTTGCGCTTGCCAGATGGGCAATACTACAAAAACAGCAATGGCCTAGATGACTACATCGTAGACAAATGCTACACCATGGCGGCGCAAGCCCGCAAAATGCACATCCCCATCACCACCTTCATGATTGCCCAAGATCCGTATTTGCAGCATTTTGTGGACGAATTCACGAAGTCCAACAAAGGGAAGGCCTTTTTTACCGGATTGAAAGGCTTGGGTGAAATGATTTTCCATGACTACGAAACCAATCGTAAAAAACGAATGAACTGATATGATAGACACCAACATCCATACGCTCGGCGCTTTAAAAGCGGCTGGCTACGCGTCCAAAAGCATCAAAACCGAACTCCGCGACAACCTCATTGCGGCGCTCAAAGCTGGTAAGCCTACTTTTCCGTCGATGCACGGCTATGAGCATACCGTGGTACCGCAACTCGAGCGCGCCATTCTCTCCAAGCACAATATTAACTTGCTTGGCTTGCGCGGCCAGGGCAAAACGCGCATTGCGCGCCTCATGATTCATTTACTAGACGAATACATCCCGGTGGTGGCAGGCAGTGAAATCAACGACGACCCGTTGGCGCCCATTAGCCGCTATGCCAAAGACCTTATTTTAGAGCACGCCGACAACACGCCCATTACTTGGCTTCATCGCTCTGAGCGCTTCTACGAAAAACTCGCCACACCAGACGTCACCATCGCCGATCTCATCGGTGACATCGACCCTATTAAAGCGGCCAACCTCAAGCTCAACTACGCCGACGAACGCGTGTTGCACTTCGGCATGATTCCGCGTGCGCACCGTTGTTTGTTTGTCATTAACGAACTTCCTGATCTTCAAGCGCGTATTCAAGTAGCGTTATTTAACATATTGGAAGAAGGAGACATACAAATTCGCGGCTTCAAGTTGCGCTTGCCTTTAGACCTCCAGTTTATTTTTACGGCCAACCCAGAAGACTACACCAACCGAGGCAGCATCGTGACGCCACTCAAAGACCGCATTGGTTCTCAAATTCTGACGCACTACGCCGCAGACGTCAAGACCGCCAAGCAAATTACGGCTCAAGAAGCCCAAAAGCTAGAAAACCGCATTTGCGAGGTGCATGTACCCGAATTGGCCAAAGATATCTTAGAGCAAATTGCTTTTGAAGCGCGCAACAGCGAATACGTCGACTCCAAAAGTGGCGTGAGCGCGCGCATGAGCATCACCGCCTACGAAAACCTCATTAGCACCGCCGAGCGCCGCGCCCTGCTCAACAACGAGCACAGTACGACCGTTCGCTTCGCCGACCTCATGGGCATGATTCCATCAATCACCGGAAAGGTAGAGTTGGTCTACGAAGGCGAGCAAGAAGGCTCTTCTTTTGTGGCCAATCAGCTCATTAGCGAGGCCACCAAAACGCTCTTTTTGACTTATTTTCCGAAAATCGAAAAACTCAAAAAAGCAGATCAAGTAACGCCCTATGACGGCGTAGTAGAATGGTTTACCCAAAACAATGCCCTCGAAATTGCCGACGAAACCGACGAGCAAACTTATTTGCGAACGCTACATGCTATTGAGCCGCTCAAAGCGCTTATTGAGCGCTACCAACCGCGAGTAGCTTCAGAAGACCTTCCTTTTCTAATGGAATTCGTGCTCTGGGCTTTGGTAGAGTTCAAGCGCTTGTCTAAGCAAAAGACGGCAGGTGGCATGTCTTTCAATGACTTATACGATAGTTTGCTGAAGGGGATTTAGCATGTCTATCAACGGCCTTTGGCTTTTTAGAATTTGAAGATAAGTGGATTTACTTATATTTAATGGATGAAAATAGTACAACTTCTGGCTCTGTGCTTGTTTTTGGGTGCTTCAAAATGGATGCATGCTCAAACCTCACTACCTTTTGCTCAAAAGCATCCTTTGGCTGCTTTGACAAATAAACCGTCAGCGTATATTGATTTACCTTATTTTGCACTTCTTCCCAAAGTTAAATATGAATTCGGTGGTATATCGAGTATCAACCTAGGCTTGTCTTGGATAGATTATGGTGCCGATGATATCTTAGATGATGTACCAGCGTGGTACCATCATGGGCCTTCTATCGAAACTGGAATTTCTTTCAAGGATAAAAACCAATACATGATAAACAAGATCGGTTATGATTGTTTCATTTTGATTTTTGGAGGTAGGGTAAACCTTGTTCATCAAACTGATTTTTCACAACATCAATTTTCATTAAGGCCGGAACTTGGCTTGTCATTTTTTAGCTACCTTACATTTACCTACGGTTACAATTGGAACCTCAATAAGAGTAGTTTGGGGTTGACAAACGGACATGTTTTCTCTTTGAACTTAGCCTATGTAATTACTTATGGTGAGGACTAGATCTAACGATAGATTAGCATTAAAATTTGTAAATAATTCTCATGTCTACACCACTAGTACTCAGTTTCAGGTTAGACGCATTTGATTTTAGGAGTACGTAGCCATGGTGCTGATGGATCCAATACGCGCTGAGGTCAAAGAGCAGTAAAAAACCACCTTGCAGCAGTAAACTATTGCCATAACCTTGAAGTTGCGCTTCTTTGTTTGGGTTTGTGCTATTTTGCTGCTTGAGCACAAAACCGCTCGCCATATAACCCAAATCCAAAGCCGAATTGATCAAAAAGATGCGTTGGGTTTTCTGTTGCGCCTCCCATGTTTGCGCTTCATTGAGCCCTAGGTTCGCATTTTTTGCTCTGATATAGCCTGGGACTGCCAAACCTATATTGACGGTGTTCCACATCACATTCATTTGGTGGAAATACTTGTCCTGTGCGTTTGCTGCTGTAGCCCAACCATAACCGCTCAAGGCAAAATTACCCACCGCCCAAGTTCCTAAGCCAATCATGAGTTGTTGGTCTATTTGTTGGCGCTCTTTATTGAAATGGAGCAGTGTTTGCGCATGAAAATGAGTGAGGCAAAGAAGCAAAAAGGCAAATGTTTTAAAAATGCGCATGGACTAAAGTTTTGTTGATAACAACCATAAAGAGATTTTGATCGAATTTACAAGATTTGAGCATGAGTTTACCCTAGTAGTGCCCTCATTGTTTTGTATTTTTGCCGCCAAATTGAGATGATGAGTGGGACAATAATAGAAGACTTTTCTTATCTACTGCCAGATGAGTGCATTGCGCGTTTTCCGGCCACGCCGCGTCACAATAGCAAGTTATTAGTTTATCAAAACGGCGCTATCACAGACGATCGCTACGTTAACCTTGCTGCGCATTTGCCCGCTCAGGCTTTATTGCTGCTCAATAACAGTAAGGTAATTGAAGCGCGCCTGCATTTCAAAAAGAGCACCGGAGGGCAAGTAGAAGTTTTTTGTTTGGAGCACAGCGACATTTACCCTGATGTCAGTAGCGCTATGCAGCAAAAAGGCTGCGTGGAGTGGTGGTGTCAGATCGGTGGTGTCAAAAAATGGAAAACAGGCCCCATTGAACTTTCTTTTGAAACTAATGGCAGCCAACACATCCTCACTGCCGAGCAAATGCAGCGCTCAGATGCGGGTTTCAAAATTCTTTTTACTTGGACCGCCACCGACCTCACTTTTGCGGAAATCTTGCATATTGCTGGCAAAATTCCCTTGCCACCTTACTTGAACCGCGAGGCCGACGAGAATGACAAAAGCAGTTATCAGACCGTCTATGCAAAAGAAGATGGTTCTGTTGCCGCGCCCACCGCTGGCCTGCACCTTACCGAAACTGTCTTTGAGCAACTCGCCGTTAAAGATATCCAAACGGCAACGCTCACACTACACGTGGGCGCTGGTACCTTTAAGCCGGTCAAGACCGAAACAGCCGAAGCACACGACATGCACGCCGAGTTTATTGAGGTGCGTCAAGAACTGCTAGAAGCATTACTTCAAAAACCTGAACAGCCCCGAATAGCTGTGGGTACAACCTCATTGCGCACCTTAGAAAGTATTTACTGGATGGGCGTGAAGCTTTTGGACGATACCCAGCTTACACTCAAGAATTGCGCACTCAAGCAATTTGAAGCCTTTTCCTTGCCGCAAGAAGTTGCCTTTGCCGATGCCATTCAAGCGGTCTTGGCACAGCTCAAGCGCGAGCAAACCAATCAATTCTTGACCAAAACCTGTTTAATGATCAAGCCTGGCTACCGCATCCGCAGCGTCAATGCCATCCTGACCAATTTTCATCAGCCGCGTTCTACCTTGCTGCTTTTGATACATGCGTTTGTTGGTCAAGACTGGAAAAATATCTACAATTACGCCCTAGCTAACGACTACCGCTTCTTGAGTTATGGAGATGGCAGTTTGTTGTGGCTAAACGGATGATGCGGTTTACTTGCTGCGTTTAATTGCGGTATTCCCATCCTTTAGCGAGGTAAATATTAGAACATGTTCTAATTCCTCGCTCGCAATTATCATTTAGATTTATAAAAAAAAAATCAAAATGAAACAATTATTACTATCACTAGGATTGCTCTTTGCTTCCCAAACAGTTAAGGCCCAAGATTTTTACCATTCACTTGGTGTAGGCTTTTTTGGCTCCGTAGTTCAATATGCTTATTCAGATGCCTTCGAAAATGTAGACGGCACACTCGTTGGGGCCATGCCACTTGCTACCTACAAGGCGAGTATTGGTTTTGACATCAGCCGCAAGCAAACTTTTGCGCTAACAGCCTATCCGTCTGCAGGTGGAACTTTAAGTCGGGAGGAGCGCAATTTTGGTTTTGCTTTGCCAATTGCCGCCGAAATGTATTTTGGTGACATCGACGATACCCACTTTAAAATGGCACTCGGAGCTACTTATGCGCGCATCAGTTACAACGGAGATTATTATTATCAACTCGCCTCTGTCTTTGGCCCATCTGCGGGTATTGGTTTCCAAACTGAAATCAGAGACGAACTCGTTGAAATCAATCTCAATTATGTTTATGGCCTGACCAGCTCGCCAATGATACCGGCAGGCGCAACCGTTACCAAAGACGTCAATCACGGTTTCTCCATCCAGTTTTTATACTCTCTAACAGATTAAACTCCTTTATGCAAACGAAAGCCCCAAACCGCTAAGGAATGGGGCTTTTTTATTTTGGATCAATTCCTCAGTTCATTAAGTCAAAAGAAATCGGTATGATCACCTTTGTTGCTATGGGTTTTCCTGCTGAGGTAGCCGGATTCCAATTAGGCGCGTAGCGAATGACTCGTAGCGCCTCTGCATCAAGACTCGGGTGTGCTGATTTAGTTACCTCAGCATGGGTAATGCTGCCATCTTTTTGAACGATACACGAGATAAATACCCTGCCTTCGATATTCTGTTCAACGCAATCACCGGGGTATTCTATGTTTTCAAAGAGATAGTAGTGAAACGCTTCCATATCTCCGACAGGAGTAGCATCAATTAAATCAATCGTGTCTTTGTCGGTACTTGCTGGATATTTTGCATCGATCGCCTTAAAGTGTGCTTCCTCCTGAGCCCGATTGAGGCGCAGTGCAAGTTCTTTGGTTTGATCTTCTTTTTTTGAATTATTATAAAATAAATGGTACTCTTTGTGCCGTTGGGTCGGGTCTGCAATGATAAAATCAATAGATTTCTCCTTTAAATCCAACATCAACAACTCCCCATTCTGATCCGTTTGCCCCATCTTTATCTTTTGTTCGCCTATAATGGCAATAACGTTGAGCCCAGAGAGGGCACTATGCGTTGCCAAACTCGTTACTTTTAAGGTCAATCGGTAGGTTTTGGCCGCAAGCAGCGGAGAGGATAATAGCAGCGCAGTGATGATGAAAAGTAATTTTTGCATGGTGATGGTCTTTGTTTACGATGTGTGTTGGGCAACATGAACTACGCGGCCGTTTTTAAAATCAATGTCTAAGTAGTCGGGATCTATGCCAAACAACCCCGGTTTGGTGCCTAGATAATAACTCCATCTGTCTTTGCCTGATTCTTGGTAGTCGTCACCGAGTAGTTTTTGCACCTGCTGCATTGTTTTTCCGATAAGCACTTTGTCGTCAATGAGGTCATCTGTTAATTCGTAGCGTTTTTCTATGTCTGTTTGCCATTTTTGCTTGTCAAAGTCTGCTGCTGGAAAATATGCCATATTCATGATCCAAAGCATGACGGTTGCTAAATAAATTAATGGTGTGAAGAAGATTGTTGCCGTTAGCGTAGCAACTTTTCTTGATTTGTCATCGGAAATGAATTTTTTGAACAACCAACGCCAAAAGAAGTAGGTCGTCAGACCAAGAATGAGGAGTATAAAGTAAACTTCAATACTTACGCCGAAAACCTCAGGTATGATCAAAAGGGGGGTCATAAGCGCTAATTTAAAGAATTATTGCTTGAGATTGTCAATTGGAGAGTTTTTACTAGTATACAACCCATCCATCATATCAAGCGATTTGTCTTCTCGCATAGAGTGCCCTCTGTTTTTTAGGTCTAAGGTGGTGAGCGGTGGCAGTAGTTCGTTTGACTTGTTCTTTTCTGATAATTCAACGTTCGGATGCGCTTTTGACTCTTCTTGAACGTAGATGGTTTTGCCTTCGCGGTAGGCAATGACGGTGTCAACTTTGTTGTTTTTTAAGTAAACGGTGTCGGCAGTGAGGTAAATGGGTTTTTCGACGGTTCGGACAATAACAGTTTCTTTTAAAAATAAGAAGTAGGTGAGTGCAGCCGCCACCGCCGCAGAAGCAAGCGGAGCCAGCAGTGAACCAAAACGCTGGGGAGTTGCAGCTGGTAAAACAAGCGGGCGGGCTGCTGGGGCCGTATAAAGGTCTTTACTTTCGCTAATGATGCGGTGCGCTTGATCAAAGGCTGCTTGCGTCATTTGGCTCAGTATAAATGCTTGTTCTTCCGCTGTCAAATCTGCGAAGAAGCCTTTTTCTTGGAGTGCTAAAAGTTGGTCTTGTACTTGATTTATATGTGTGGCCATATTAAGTCAATTTAAAGTGTTGTCCGGGGTGTTCGGGTGTAAATTCACTGAGTGCTTGCATGATTTTCTTTGTCGCATAAAATAAGCGCGACTTCACTGTACCTTGCGGTAGTTCTAGGATTTCTGCAATTTCTTTGACGCTCAATTCTTCCATGTAGCGCAAAACAAAAGCCAAGCGATACTGCGCTTCTAATTTTTCAATGGCCTCTTTCAACAAACGCTGGAACACTTCGCGGTCTAGACGGTTGTCCGAAAAGTCATGGTGGAAGTCGAATGCTTTATTTCCTTCTTCGATTCCCTCGTGTATCTTTTGGCGATAAGTGGTTTTGACCATATTGGTTGCAATCGCAAACATCCAGGTGTAAAAGCGCTTGGCAGGGTCAAACAAGTGCTGTTTTTCAAGAATTCTTAGAAATAAATCTTGAACTAAATCCTGCGCTTTTTCTTCGTTCCCTTTGGTCATGCGCAGGAAAAAGCCAAGTACTTTTTTACAGTACCTGGCATGAATTTCGGTTAATGCTTCATTGCAGCGTCGGGTAGAAAGCAGTTGCATCAAAGCTTCATCTGAAAAAGAGTGTATGTCTTTTTGAAGACCAAACATTTTATTCTTCTAAGGCTTTTTTGATTTCTTCTTCTATGTCTAGTTCTTTGGCAATGGCATTAATTAATCCTTTATAATAGGCAATTCCTTCTAAATCGTCTGCTGTTTTCGAATGAAAATAAAGTTTCATTAAACCCGGAAGATACATGTGCTTGATACGTGCGTCTAAATCGCCATAACTATAAGAAAAGGTCTTTGTCAGGTGATCCAAGAGAAAGCGTTTTTCAAAATTGCGCTTGATGACGGCAATGTTCTCCACATCTTCTAAACTGTAGAGGTAGGTCAAACCTGTCAAATATAAATGATCAGTGATGCTTGAATCTTTAAATTCGCTAGAGGCAGAGGTCGAGACATGCACGGGAATCTTAGCTTTATTCTCAAAAATTTGCTTAAAAAAGAGGGTAGGGTTATCCAATGCTATCGGGCCAATTCCCATTTCTTTGAATAATTTGGAACGGTAGTCATCAAAAAGAATCAATGAAGTATTGATCACTTTTACATCTTTACGGTAATTGAGACCCTCTTGTGCAATCCAAAGTGCATAGGTGTCGTTGTCTCCGGCGGTCAGGACAATTCCATTTTCAGAAACTTCAGTGAGCACATTATAGGCCCAATTCAAAGCCCCCGCTGGCATGCGATTGATTTCATATAATTTCTTGGCCACCTTTGAAAAAGTTGCTTTGTCTTGTTCGAGTTCAGCTTTGATCAAGTAATCTAAGAGCACACGTGGGTCTTCTGGCCGCAACTCGTAGGCTTTGATGAGGTACTGATCGTTCTTTTCTAATAAGTTACTATTCCAATACATAATGTAATTCCCTTCAAAAGTGTTTGGCATATTGGCATATGCATCTTTGGCAATTGTATTGCATTGCTCGAGGTACTTTTTTTCTTCTGCTGAATTGGCCTCACTTAAGATGCGCAAAGCGCGAGAAGCTGCATAATAGTTCAGCCAGGCATCCCCATTTTGCTTGTTTTGATCAAGATCCGCCTTCCAAAGTTTTTCTTGTTTTTTGTACCAATCTGCATCGCGCCATTCGACAATTACACTGTGTACCATTTGTTTCTCTTGGGCCATTGCGCCAAATGTCAGCAACACGAAACCCAAACAGCCAATCCATTTTTTCATCTCTTCATTTTTTAAAAAACCAGTGGTAATTACAGCCGGTTTTGGTTAAACGTCAAAAGGAATACTCAGAAGCGCTTCAAACGTTCACGAATATGTTCTTTTTTTTCAAAGTTGTCACCTTTTGACGTAGTTTAACACTTACTCTTTCAAGAAGCAAAAAGAAAGCGAAGCGCATGACAAAAAAGAAGCAATTTATGGAACTCTATGGGCCTGTGCACGGGTCTTTTGAACGGTTCTGTAAAGCGCGTTCTTATGGTGTTTGTGATTTCAATGACCTGATGCACGATACCATAGTGATTGCTTTTGAGCAATTTGGCGCACTAAAGAACAAAGAAGCGTTTTTGTCATTTTTGTTCGGCATTGCCAATAAGGTGCACGCAAATTTTCGTCGAAAGCGCAAAACACTATCATTTTCAGATGTTAAAGGAGTAGAGAATGCGCACGACGCTACTTTTTCAATTGAAAAAAACTTCCAACACGACGAGCTCTACGAGGCCCTGCATCAATTGCCAGAGGCTTACCGCAATTGTGTCATTCTTTATGAAATCGCGGGTTTTTCAATCAAAGAAACTGCTGCAATTCAAGAATGTACCATTGATGCCATCAAACAGCGCTTGTCGAGAGGAAGAAAAATGCTTGCTGAGGCCTTGTCAGAAAAATTGACCAAAACCATCACTTCATGAAAGATTTAGATCTCTTACTGAAAGCAAAACGAGAAGAACCCACCACGGTATCTATCGAAGCAATCGATTCATGGTTGAAAAGCGGCATTTTGCTCGTAGGCCTATTTGCGACTTTAAAAAGATTATTCACTAAAAAAATGTGGTTTATGTTTACCAGTATTTCCTCGATTTCAGTTGTCATAATGATGGCAATTGCACAATTTTCTTCGGCACCAAGTGTTGCACCGATCAAAAGCAAACCGCTTCAAAATAAAGTTTCAAATAACCATTTGCTACCTGAAGCACCTGTTCAAACACAAATCTTGTCAAGTCCGCATCTGCAGCAGGTTAGGGAGCTAGCCATGACGCCAATAAGAACTTTAACAACAAATGCCTTGCCTTCAACTACGGCTTTCAAGCTCATCGAACCATCACCAAACACAGCGCCTCAAACGATGGTTAATAACGATACAACTCAATTTTTCGATCGCATTGATGTGAATGGCAGCATTAGTTTTACGCTTGTCAATGGCCCAACTTGTTCGGTGAGCAACTTATTGAAAGATGGCATGGAATCAGCGTCCTTCAATTACACGATTAAGAACGGAATTTTGTTTTTAGAGGGCGTGCCAGAAAATGATGCAACCGTGTTGGTCATCACCGTTCCAGACTTGCGTAAAATCAAAATCAATGGTTTTTGCAACATCGTCACCCCTCAACCATTTAACTCTACAGCATTCGAATTAGAGGTGAATGGTTTTGTCAAGCTAGACCTAGATTTAAATGTCAAAGACCTCGAACTCGATCTCAATGGCGAGAATTCAGGAAAAATCCGCATCAATAGCGATCATCTTGAACTGGAAATTAATGGCGTCAATGACCTAGAAGTCGTGTTTATGGTAAAGCAAAGCTGGATAGACATCAACGGATTGGGTAAGTTGAAGTTTTCGGGAAGCACTCGTTCTACTATAATGGAAATCAATGGACAAAATAAATTTGATGGAGAAGCTTTTACGTCAGAAGAGTTGATCTTAAAAGTCACTGGAATTGACCAAAAAATTGAAACAACGGTATACGAAAAATTAGATGTAGAAATTTCTGGCTCCAACAATGTCATTATTCAAGGTGCTCCAAAAGAGGTGAAGCAAAATGTGGCGCCTAGTGCTAAGCTGAGGTTGAAGTAAGGGAGTTGGAACTTTTATAGTTTCATCACTCCACATTAAATACTTTTTGAGTAGTTCCATCTGAATAAACATAGATCAACATAGTATTGGATTGATGCTGTATTTCTCTTCCCATTATATCTACAATGCGCAAGAGTTTCTTTTCAGGCGTGGTAAGTTCATTTATTCCAACCCCAGAATTACAGGTATTGTAATCAGTTGAGACACAAACGTCATCACAGTAATAATAAGCACCGTTCGTACAACCAAAGTCTGTCACTACATTTGTTGCTGCATCGTTAAAGAAATTACCAATAATGATGTACTCAAATGCTGCTTCGGGTACGATTGAATCCATGAGTAAAACCCAATTAGTTTGATCGCTTATTGTATCCGTGAAATTTATTTGTGGAACGTAAGCCAGCGGACCACCAATTGATGCAAAAGTACTAGAGGTAGAAAAACCAACTCCGATGTTATTTGTCATGAACTTAGCGTTATCAGCTAGGGATACATACAATTTTACATAGTACATATTGCCCGGAACCATAGGTGTTGATAGTTTGACTTGTAAGTATTCTCGCTGGGAAATAGAAGGGGTGTAAGTATAAAATCCAGCGAAATTATTTCCGGAATGAGGAACTTGAAAGCCAGTTGCACAACCTGGTCCGAGATAAGAACTATTTGGTTGATAATTCCAACAGTCTTGCGTAATCAATGTAGACAGAATATCAGGTGTTCCAAAGCTTGGACTATTCCAATCCACAATCGCATTGTCAAAGATCGTATTTGAGTTGCTCCATCCACACGGAACGGTTTCTGTTAATTCAAATCCACTATTGGGAACAAGGTTCTGAGCGAATGAAAAAAGCACATTGAAAAACGTTAAAATAAATAGGTGTGTTTTCATTGGTAAAGTTTGAAGTGTGAAAGTAAAACTCTTTTTTTTAATATCAATTTTTTGGGTTTTAAAATCTATGTAAGTTTTGAATTATTAATTGATTACGCTCACGCGTGTTCTCAATTTTTGGTTCAATCAAAGCATAGAAACCTAGATTCGTGAAATCTAACTTTTATGAGGATTTGGAGGGGGTGAGGGAGTTCTTATATTCTATGCATCATTAAGTATATTTCTCGCATTGGAGAATTTGTAATTCAGTACATTGTACTTTACAAATCTCAAAAATAATTTAGCTATAACTAAATAAAATGCCAAAATATTCATTAATTTTATCTCCAAACATTTCAAGTACGACTAAAATACCTGTATTTGAATTATGTGTTGACGGAAATAGTTTGTTTGATGATTTTATTGGATCTATAGAGGGAAATAAAACATTTGAAAATGAAATAGCAGGAGCGATACGAAATCTCGAATTAGCGGCTAATTTGCTACGTTTGCCAAAGACAAAATTTAGAGAAATTAAACAACAAAAATTAAAGAATAAATTCTTCGAGGCGAAATGCGGTGCTGTTCGTATATATCATTTTCAAGAAAAACACACAGGAAGGATTATCGTGCTTGGAGGCATGAAGAACAACCAACAAATTGATATCAAATCTGCAATAAGTACAATTAAAAATTATCAAGATGAAAACAACTAGGAATTTTAGAGAGCAAATCCTTGAAAATCCTTTTTATTGGGTGGAAGGTATTAATGGGATGCTCTATGATGCGATTGTTACTTACATGGAAAAACATCAAATGAAGCAAAAAGATTTAGCAAAGCATTTAAGTATTTCTCCAGGTAGAGTATCACAGATCTTAAATGATGGCAATATCAATTTTAGCTTAGAAAAGATCATTGAAATCGCAATGAAGGTGGATAAAATTCCAAATTTTTTGTTCGAAGACAAGTCGACATACCTTCAAAGTCAACGTCTTTTAACAGCGTCAAAACAAATTGCTATACCCTATAATCAAATCAAATGCTCAACTCATTTGCTAGCCGATAATTCTGATAGTTCTGACTGTGATTGATTTTTGATTCCCGCTTTAAAAACAAAAAACCCGGCACTTACGTGCTGGGTTTTTGCTTGTGACCCCGGAGGGATTCTAACCCCCAACCGCTGGAGCCGAAATCCAGTGCGCTATACAGTTGCGCCACGGAGCCAATTTCACCGAGGTGAGGCTGCAAAAATAGTAGTTTCAAGTGATAATTGCCTAAATTTACCTTGTTCAAATTGAAAACCATGTTTAAATCGATACTTCTTTTATTTGCCTTTTTTACATCAACGCTTGTTATAGGGCAAAACTGGCAGGCCTTTACCGATTCGATCCCGACACTTTCGTCGGCTAGGGCTTGTGACCTCAACAACGATGGCATCAAAGATATCGTTTTGGGTGGCGGTACAGATGGCGTGGCCAGTAATAACGGTATCATGGCTTATAATGGTTTGAATGGCAACTTGCTTTGGAAACGCGCCTCTCGAAATGAAGTATTTGGTTCGGCGATCTTTATGGACATCACCAACGACGGCATTAAAGATGTTTTTATGGTGGGCCGCCAAGCACAATTATTGGCCATCAACGGTGCCAATGGCAATTTGCTTTGGGATTACTTCCCCTACAATACCAACCCGGCCGACAGCGGACTTTATAATTTTTACAACCCGCAATTTATTGCAGATGTCAGTGGTGATGGCTTGCAAGACATTTTAGTGGCGAACGGTGGTGACCACGCTGCACCCGTTTGGGATACCACTAGGCCTCCAGGGCATTTGATGGTGGTCAATAGCTTGAATGGTCAGCTTTTGGCCAAGGCAGTTGTGCCGGATAGCGCCGAGACCTACTGTTCTGCTTTGGTATCAGACATCCAGGGGAATGGAACCCAGTGGGTTTTGTACGGAACTGGCGGTGAAACACTTGGTGGCAGCTTTTGGGCTTGCCAGCTGACGCATTTGCTCAACAATACGCTCGCGCCCTCCATTCCTTTAATGAGTGATGCTCAATTGGGTTTTGTTGCACCGGCTTCCTTGATTAAAAATTCTTCTGGGCAATACGACATTATTATTCAGTCTTACGGCGGTAAGGTTGCAAAGATCAAAGGAGCGAATTGGAGCACCATGTGGAGCTATGATCTTCCAAATACGGAGTCTAGTGCCGAGCCGGTTATCGGCAATTTTACGGGCTCTGCTGTTCCGGATGTATTTTTGTCATTGGCAAAAGGAACAAGTTCATCTTATACCGATTATTACCAAGTGTTGCTCGATGGCGCAACGGGTCAGGAGGTTTTGAAAGATAGTATCGGCGCTTTGCAATTTGCCTCTGGCAATGCAATTGATCTCAATAACGATGGTCGGGATGAAGCCATTTTATCGGTGAACTATATGCAAAGTGGTACCTGGAAACACCGTTTAGAGGTATTCAATTTTGTGTCCAATAGCATTACGCCCCTAACTAATTATCAGACCGGCGTCAATATTGGGTCTACGCCACTTTTTGTCAATCTGGACAACGATGCACTATTAGATTTAGTTTATGTCGTGAAAAAAGATAGTCTGAATCCAATGGGGTGGAAGGGTGTTTACCTCAATAGGGTAGAGCTGAATGCTGTTTTTCCGAATGCAGGTTTGGCTTGGGCTTCTTACTTGGGAACGCTCAATAATGGGGTGTATTTCAATCTAACGACCAACTGTGGGCCGGGTAGTATTTTGTCTAATGTTGCGGTGGTTCAACCTTGGTGTAACGGCAGTGCATCGGGTGTCATTACCCCAAATGCAAATCTAGGCTCGGCTCCTTATACGTATTTGTGGTCTAACGGCAGTACCGCCCCACAACTCACCAACGTGCCAGCGGGTACTTACACGCTTCAAGTGACAGACCAAACAGGTTGCTATGAACTCTACACCACAACGCTTGTCGATCCGTTTGTGATCACCTTTGGTGGACTTGTTGCACCAACCTGCCCAGGTGGAAACAATGGCCAGGCAGTTGTAAACAGTTCAGGTTGCCCTTGTATGTTCAGTACCTGCCAATTTTTATGGGAAAATGGCGTGAGCGGCAAAACCAATCTTTCGGTTTCAGAAGGATGGAATACCGTTACCATTACACATACCAACGGATGTGTTGTAGTTGACTCCGTTTTTGTACCGCTTTCAGCGCCAATTGTCAATAATGCAACACTTCAAATGGTGAGTTGCAATGGGGGTTCAGATGGCCTGATTTCCTTAGATGTGAGTACGGCAACTGCTCCGGTAGTTTATGCCTGGAGCAATGGCGCTACAGAGGCCTCGGTGGCAGGTTTACCGACAGGTTCTTATGAAGTGTTGGTCCACGATGCGCGCCCTTGTTACGATACACTCCTCTATGAAATCACAGAGCCAGAAGTGCTCAATAGTACTTATGTTGTCGAGCAAATTTCCTGCGCTGGGCTTCAGGACGGAGAAATTATTGCCACGGCAACAGGCGGAAACGGCGCATACACCTATCAAATCGGTTCGCTAGTGAATAGTTCTGGTTTGTTTGACAATATGTCTGTAGGTACTTATGTATTGACGGTTATCGATACGCTCGGCTGCACAGCTGCTGCCCAAACCATTCAAATCTCAGCACCAACGCCACTCAATCTCAGCCTGAGCACCACTTTGGCTACTTCTGCATCTGCATTTGACGGAATGGCCCTTGCGACAGTCAGCGGCGGAACAGCCCCTTATCAATACCTGTGGTCTGATCCTAACAACCAAACCGAAAGCTTAGCGGTCTACCTCACAGAAGGTATGTACACGGTTTGGGTTACCGATGCGAATGGTTGTAGCATTCAAGACAGTATTTTTATGGATATACTTGGTCTACAAACCAATACGGATGCAAAAATTATAGCGTATCCGAATCCTACGAATGGCTTTGTGAACTTCAGTGAAACGCTTGCCAAGGTAGTTGTGTTGGATGCGCAAGGACGCCAAATACGTACTACAGTAAATTGTTCTAGTATTGATTTATCGGGTCTTGCTGCGGGTACCTATCAGCTGGTTTGTCATTGCACTACAGGTATTCAAATCCTGGGTTTGACCAAGCAGTAAGATTTTCTTAATCAAATATTTCCATTAAATTAGAGCAAACTATTGCTTTAATGAAAACAAAATACGTACATCTGCTAATAGGGTGTTGGTTGTTTTTTTATACCTCGATTTTTGCTCAATTAGCCCCGGAAGGCTGGGAGCATTCTTATCAAAAAGCACGGGTCTTTATCGAAAACAAAGGTCAATTTGCGGCTTCTGACCCTACAATTGGCCCTATTGCTTACGCCATAGATTTTGGCTCAACGCGTATTTTGTTTGGCAGTAAAGGCATTCAATACACTTTTTTAGAGGCGCAGATGGTGCCAAAAGAAGCGCGTGATAGCCTTCGCGAGCGTCTTTCCTTACAGATTCCGCAGTACAAGGAACAAGAGCGGATGGTAGGGAAGTTCAAATTCAAGTCCGACGCATTTCAAATGCATTGGGTCAATAGCCAAGAAACGGTAGTGTTAGTAGCCGAAGAGGAGGTGTCTTCTTACTTCTCTTATCCTGAAGCTGCGCACTGCCAAGGTTTTGAGCGCTTGATTTATCAAAATATTTATCCAAATATAGATTTAGAATATACGGTGCATCCGCAAGATGGGCTCAAATATGCTTTTGTGGTGCATCCTGGTGCAGATCCTTCGCAAATTGCCATGGAATATGACCGTGCAGTGCGCTTAGTGGATGGCCACCTTGAAATCCCGACGGCTTTTGGCCCAATCATCGACCACGCACCCTATTCATTTCAAGGAACATACGATCAACAAATCCAGAGCGCTTTTCTTGTAACTGACCAACAAATCAGGTTTCAAATTGGTGCTTACAACCGCCAAGAAACGCTCGTCATTGATCCCTGGACTCAAAGTCCGAATTTTGCGACCAACTGGGATGTTGTTTGGGAATGCGAACGCGATGGCGCAGGCAACGCTTATGCACTCGGTGGCATCATGCCCATGCAAATTCAAAAATACTCGCCAACCGGCAATCTGCTCTGGACCTACAGCACCCCCTACGACACCTCTAATGTCTGGCTCGGTACCTTTGCCGTCGATAACGCTGGCAATTCTTATGTAACAGCAGGTTCGGTGGCTCAAATTCAAAAAATCAGTCCGGCAGGGGCTTTGTTGGTCAATAACCCGAGTCCGGGTGGAATTTTGTCAAGTGCCGAGTTTTGGACCATAGCTTTCAATTGCGATGAAACTGGATTGGTTGTGGGTGGAACCGGTGGCGCCTTATTGCAACTGGATGCAGTGGTTTATAATGTCAACACAACAACGCTTAACATCAGTAACCAACAGTTTATTTCGAATGGGCCAACGGCTTCCATTCCGCCCAACATAGAAGAGGTGCGCTGTATTGCAGCTGCCCCGAACGGCAGGTACTACTTTATGACCCACGACACCATCGGCTACGTCAGCGATAATTTTGGCGGTTGCCCAAGTGGCTCGAGCAATTTTTACAAAGGTCCGCATGGGGCAAATTGGGGCTATAAATGCGAGAACTTCCGTTACGACAACGCGGGTATTCAAACACTTGCAATAGATTCAGACCATATTTATATGCACCGCGGGAACGAAATCCAGAAACGCAATTTGCAAGACGGAAGTTTCATTCAATCGAATGTGATTCCTGGTGGGCAATACAACACTTTGTTTCCGAGCGGAAGGTCCGTTGGTTCTGCAGGTATTGCCATTGATCAATGTGGCAATATTTATGTGGGTTCAACAACAGGCGTGGTGAAGTATGATGGCCTACTGATTCAACAAGCCTTTTATCCGACTAGTTTTGCTGTTTATGATCTCGAAATCAATACAAATGGTGAGTTATTGGTGAGCGGCGGAACTGGAACTTCCACCACGGGTACGCGCACTGGTGCCATTCGTTCAATGGCCATTGGTGCTTGTGCGCCTATCGCACTTACTTGCTGCGATGCAACGGTTTGTCAGCCTCAAAATGTTTGTGAGACGGATGCGCCTTTTCAACTTGTGGCTGGAACTGCTGGAGGAACTTGGAACGGACTTGGCGTAAATGCCCAAGGTATGTTCGATCCATCAATAGCCGGAGTTGGTTTGCAAACAGTTTATTATACCTTGCCTTGCGGTACCGATTCCGTACAAATTACGGTGAGTCCATGTACTGCTTTGCAAGTTTGCCTTGAGTCCAATGGCCAAATGACGGTTTCGGGTGGAGTAGGACCTTACACATGGGCATATTACACCCCCGCTTCAACTGCACCGATCACCAATCAGACTGAATGTCAAAATTGTGGCTACACTTGGTTTTTTGGTCAGTGTCTCAATGGCTTTACACCCGTTACAAGTTGTTCGAGTCCTGCTGCGTATGTCAATTTTGCAACAGGCAATAGCGTTGCAACGCCCTCAGCTCAAACGCAACTTCAAGTCACAGATAACGCAGGTACTGCTTACCAATTCACGCTCTCTCAGTTGGTGCCTTGTACAGCGAATCCATGCGCAGGTTTTTCTGCTAATGTGTTGAGCCAAACAAACCCAACTTGTTTTGGTGCAGCAAACGGCAGTGTCTCTATTGCACTTGCTAATGGTACCGCACCTTTTACCTATAATTGGAGTCCGGTGACCTCAACAACGAATACCTTAAACAACTTAAGCGCCGGAAGCTACACTTGCAACATTACCGACGCCAACAATTGTTCGGAAGTGTTCAGTACAACCCTGACTGATCCTACTCAATTGACTATTTCTAGTGTCGCTACCCCAACACCATGTGGCCTGCAAGAGGGCAGCATGAGTTTACAAGTAAGCGGAGGCACTGCTCCGTACACATACGCGTGGACGCCAGCAGCTTCGAATACCAATGCGCTTTCCAATCTCGGATCGGGGATATACACTGTTGTTGTAACAGATGCCAACGCGTGTCAGGCCACGATCAGCGATACGGTCCAAATTAGCAATGGCCCACAACTCAATGAATCGATCACAGCTTCATCTTGCATGAGCAATACAGGGTCTATCAGTGTTGCAATTGTTGGTGGGACGCCTACTTATACCATTTCTTGGGTTCCTAATTTAGGAAATACACCAACCTTATCAGGTCTGGGCCCTAATGATACGCTCACCATTTTTGTCACTGATGCGAATGATTGTGGTGCATCAGAAACGTATGTCATTACCGCTCTGAATGATTTTGAACTCAATAGTTGGGCCTCTACCACGAGTATTTTAGAGGGTGAAAGTGTAGTGCTCAATGCGAGTGGCGCTCAAAATTACAGCTGGACGCCCTCTCAAGATTTGAGTTGCCCAAGTTGTCCAAGTACGAATGCATCTCCTGACATCACTACGCAGTACATCGTCTCTGGTATGCTCGACAATGGCTGTACAGATCAGGATACACTTCTCATTACCGTGACGCAAGTTTGTGGCACTGTGTATGTCCCAACTATTTGCTCACCGGCAGCACTAGACACCGAAGATCAGCGCATTTGTATTTATGGTAATTGTATCGCCGAATGTCTGTTTGTGATATACAACCGTTGGGGCGAGGTGGTGTATGAAACTACAGATCAACAACAATGCTGGGATGGCACCTATCGAGGTCAGGCTTTACCTAGCGATGTCTTTGCTTACAAGTTGCAGGTGAGGCTTCAAGACGGTACTTCACTCGTGAAATCAGGTAACATCAATTTATTGCGTTAGACATGAGAAATTACTTCTTCCTTACTTGGTACTTCTGTTGTATGGGTTGTTTAAGTCTAGCTCAAGATTTACACACCTCTCAGCCACAGCAAAACCCTCTTTTGATTTCAGCTGGTTTGTGCGGAACAGAAATGGGCTCGGTGGCTCGGGTCAGTTTTAGGCAGCAATGGAAGCAGTCATTGGCGCCTTTTGAATCCAAACTCCTCTCTTTTGAATGGAAGCCCCAACAAATCAGGCAAAATGAAGCCTTTTTAGCGCTTGGTGCACAAGTTCAGTTGGATCAAACGGGTGATGTGCAGCTCGTTAATAATGGTTTTTCGATGAATGCAGCATACCATTTGCCGATGAATCGCTACAGTTATTTGTCCGGCGGTATCTATGTAGGTTATGGACAGCGAACAATTGAGCCCACGGGTCAGTGGGGTAGCCAATATAACGGTTTGGCTTTTGATCCGAGTATAACACCAAGTCTTACACCCGGCCCGCGTTATTCACGCTCTTATTTCGATGCAGGTTTTGGTTTTGGCTTTCAATACAAACGAGGGACTATTCGTGAAAATACCCTTACTAGCGCTCAAGTAGGCTTTGGGATTTTTCATGTCAACCGCCCTCCATTTGATTTTATTTCAAATAGCATGCGCTTACCCATAAGGAGTGCATTTTTTGTGCAGTCTGATTTCTGCTTGGGACAAACCAAAACTGCTTTGGTGCCATTGGTGCTCTATCAGTTTCAAGGTGTGTCACGTGCGCTGCTCTATGGCGTAAATTACCGGTATTACCTAAAAGGAAATGCTTTCTCGAGGTTGGATAATCAGAGGGCTATTAGTTTTGGTCTCTTCAACCGCTTTAAAGATGCCGTCATTTTGCAGTCGGCATTCGCGTTCAATCAGTTCAGATTGTCTTTAAGTGCAGACCTTACCATTTCAAGTTTCTCAAAGGTGCAGCGCTTACAATCTGCATTTGAAGTGCAGATGCTTTTTATTTTTGAATAAGTTCAATACATTATTCTTCACTAGTTTTAGCGTATCAAGCTAAATATTGCTAAATTCGTACAGCTATTTATTACTTATGAAAAAAATTACCTTCTTTTTTGTCCTTTTTAGTGCCCTAACTACCTTCGCTCAGAAAGGCAAAATGGGTCTGCAGTTTAACGCTGGAGCGCACCTTCTTGGTGAGGCTGGCAATGGCTTAAGCCTCAATACGGCACTTACCTATAACTTTGTACCAAGCTTCGGTCTTAAGCTAGACGGTGGTCTTGACCTCATCGGAGAAAACAACCTCAACCGCTTAGGTTTACAACTCAACCTAAATGTCGTTAAATTGGCTAACAAAGACGCTAAATTTGGTTTAGAGCTTCATGGCGGAGCCGCTTTATTGAACAACGGCAACTCTATTTTTAACGATACTTATTTATTGCGTGGAGACGACATGATCGCCATCATGGCTGGCCTAACGCCAAGTTTTCAAGTGACTGACAAAGTCAGAATTTTGGTTGATGCTACTTACATGCCGAAACTCTTCAAAATTGACGGCGTGATCACCAAATACCTCAACACAACAGTAGGTGTCGCTTACCAATTCTAGAACACATTTTATTTTTATAAAAGCGGGCTTTGGTCCGCTTTTTTTATGCCCAGATAATAGAGAAAAAGGCTGACCAATAACAACACATGAGAGAAGTCATTGCGGTCAAACCATTGGTGTAAGTTGATTTTTTGACTCTGTATAAATGCATTAGGCAGGAGGATCAGCGCAGCAATCCAAAAGATCTTGAAATGTGCATTTATTGTTTTTTGGTAATAGGCACCAAGAAAAACCAAGGAAAAAATCAGGCCTATACCGCTCACGAGTGTCGGTACAAACAAGCCTTTGCTTTGGTCAATAGTGAGGTCTATATTTACAAAAACAAAGCATTCAAGCAAAATTCCTAGCACCAATAAGATGATTGCTGACAGAGTGAAGCCTTGTTTTTGCTTTTGATGAGGCCACAAACTGAGCATGGCTTTGGTCAGCCAGAAGGTAGCGATCATTCCCATGATCCAAGAGGGGTATTTGCCCCACAGGGCTAAGTAATTGTAAAAAAGGTGTCCGAAACCACCAAATAAGAAACTCCAGCCAAACCACAAGAAAAACAAGCGCCAATAACGGTAAAATGCTTGCGTGTTGTTTATTTTTCGAACTTGAGCAGCAAAGAAGAGGGATGTTGTAAAAAGCACAATATCTCCGATCATGGCGTTGGGCTCTAACAGGGCTAGGCCCGCAAAATCAAAGGCTATCTTTGGAAAATCTTGACCAATCATTTACTGTTTTCTTCAAATTTATGGAGGTTTTTGCGCAAGATGAACTCGACAATTAGCGGTGAGATGCTGTTGAGCATGCGGTTCATTTTGCCCAAAAGGGTTTGGGTATTGCGGAATTTTCTTTGGGCCAATAAGTTCAGGCAGTCATTGGCAACTTCTTGCATGGTGAGCACCTTTCCTTTTTGACGCGCGGCTAAAACTTGCTTGCTGCCATCGGCTGCTACCACCTCTTTATTGTGTACAATTTCGGTCATGGCCACTTGAAGGTGCCCAATATGCACTTGCTGAGCGTGTTCTTCTATGCGCAGCGACTCTACAAAGGAGGTGAGCGCCATTTTAGAAGCGCTGTAAGGCGAGAGCCCTGGAAGCCCGTGAATAGCTGCTAAACTCGAAATAAAAACAATACTGCCTTTTGTTTGACGCAAGGCTGTTAGCGCTGCTTGGGTCGGAAAAATTGTTCCAAAAACATTGCTGCGGAATACTTGCTCTACCACAGTCGGATGCAGGTTAGCTAAATAGCCACGGCTCGAAATACCGACGTTATTGATCAGGATATCGATTTGGCCATAAGATTGTAGCGCAAAATCAATGAGTGCTTGCGCTTGCGCGGCGTCAGAGACATCGCCCTGAAAATAAACGGCTGCTGCACCTTTTTGTTGAAGGGCTGTTTGCTGTTCGATCAGGCGTTCTTCGTCGCGGCCGTTGAGTACAATCTTAGCGCCCTCTTGGGCGAGTGCGCTTGCAATGGCGCTTCCTATACCACGGCTAGAACCCGTGACAATAGCAACTTTGTTTAGGAAACGTTTTTGAGCCATTTGCTGTAGTGGATTTCTGGATGATGTTTAAGGGCTGTTAGGCTGTTGGTCCAGGCCATGGCCACGTGCACTAAAAAGGCGATCCAGATATTACCAGCCATGAGGGTCAGTAAACAAAGTAAAAAGCCTAGTGGTGCTGCGCCAATGGTTTCATCGAGCCCTTTTGGAATATGCGTGGCAGAGTAGAGTGCTACATTCACGGCAATAGCCAACCATATCCCATAGGCTTCTACTAATGGAAACAAAAGTAGGCCGCGAAACAACAATTCGTAACCAAAAAGATAAACTGCCCAACCCAATAAGTTGTAGCGAAAAGTTTTGGTGTCCCAGTTTTTGGCCCTGATTTGTGGGTAATTGACCAGATTTTTGGGTTTTTTAGCAGAAAATGCGGCTAAAGGAATTAAAATAGCCGAGAGGCCAACGGTCACTACTGTATTGAAGAGGAGGGTGTCGGTGCGAAAATTTATACCATAGTAGCTCAAGCTTCTTGTGGGGTTCAGGATCAATAAAACCAAAAGGGGCAACAAGCCCATGGTTAAAAACCCCACCCATTTGGTCATGTAAATGAAGCGCAGCCAAGCGGTGTCGTGGGTGTATTTCTTGAAGTAATAGGATTTGATGCGCTCGGATTTAGAGATGAACCAAAAACATACAAAACCGATCAAGGCGAGGTAAATTGATGCAATTCCACCTTCTAAACTAGGTGTTTGATCAAAGGGCAGCGCTAAAAAATGCATGTAAATTTATTTGGGAAGGTAGCCATTCGCCTTGTACCAATTGATGCAATCAGCAACAGCTTCTTCTACAGGGGTGCTGGGTAATAGCAATTCTGTACGGGCCTTCTGTGGTGAGTAAAATTGTCTGACACTGGCCATTTTAGCCATTGAGTAACTGAGTTTGGGTGTTTTTCTGAAGATACGGGCAAATATGGAATTGATGGCGCCAATTAAATTGATGGCAAAACTTGGGAATTTTTTGACCCGAAAAGGTTGGCCAAAAACGACGGCCGCCTTGCGGAACATTTCGCCAAAGTAGAGGTTCTCATTGCCAACAATATAGCATTGGCCTTCGCGCCCCATTTTTAAGGCATTGACTGTAGCTACGGCAACATCTTTGGAGTAAACGAAGTTTTTGCCGCCACCAGCATAGCCCGGAAGGTTGTTCTTATAAAGTTCCAAGAACATTCTGCCCGAAGTGAGCCCGGAGTCATAGGGGCCAATCATGAAGGTTGGATTCACCACAATGACTGGGAAATTTTCTTTTTGATGTAAGGAGAGCAAATGACATTGTGCTTGGTATTTGCTGTCCATGTAGTCCATTTTGAACTGATCGCCAGTGTAGGGTTGGTTTTCATCTCCAGGGTTTTCTTTGCTACCGTGGTTAAATGAATTGGCAGTGCCAATTTGAACCATGCGCTGGTACTTGTATTTTTGGGCACAAGTAGCAATATTTTTGACGCCTTGTAGATTGACCGCAAACAAACTTTCGAGACGGCGTGGCCAGATAGTGGTGAGCGCAGCAATATTGATAACGAATTGGCAGCTAGCCATTTCGCGGTCCAGAAATACGGTATCTAGGATGTTTCCTTCTACAATTTCAATGGCTAAGCCATCGAGAACAGCTGTGCTGCTACCCGGTAGAATTTGGGCCTTGACTTGGTAACCCTGAGCGATGGCTTCTCTAGTGACACTCGCACCGAGCATTCCATTGGCACCGGTAATAAAAACACTATTGGTCATTAATCGATTCAAATGAGCCTCAAAGATACTAAAAATTCCAGCTAAGCCCTGCAAAAAGGGCTTTTGAGTTGCTGCGATAGGGTGAGGCGTGCACGAGATTTTGTTGTTGAATGCTACTGCGCACCTGAGGTTCAACAAAGATGGATAAGTGCCTGTTTGCCTTGTAGCTCAAACGCACTTGACTTTGGGCAAAGGTTTGAAGCCGCCCGTTTTGAGCATGCAAATAAATTGTGCTGGGTAAATAACCCGCAACAGCCAGGGTCTGACTTGTTTTTGTAGCGAAGGAAAATGCCAAACCTGCATGTAGCTGCGCTTCAAACGGACCGAATTGCTGATGATAACTTAGCGTGAATGGCAGCACTAGCTTATGTTGGTTCAGGACACTTGAATAATCGGCTTTGACTTTCGATATCTCAGGGCCAACAGGAATGTTCGGCCCATAAGGCCAAGGACCTTCGTGGAGTTCTTCGTCGCTCACTTGTCTGAATCCGTAGAGATAAGGGAATAAATAATGTTGCTCATCGTCGAAACTATAAACATCAGTATGATAAAAGTGCTCTTCCAGTGTTGTTTGACTCATTTGAATACCGGTCTGGAGGTGCCAGTTTTTATAGATGCGTGCCTGCAGCGTGAGCATAGGGCTTTGTTGTTGTCGGGATGCTGCATGTTGCATGCCCTGAGGACCTAATTGGTATTCGAAACTAGGTAAATTGCTCCAGGTGTTGCCCGTGGCTATACTGAGCTCAAATCGGCCCGCAAGGGGTAATACTTGAGGGCGGTTTTGAATGGTTTGTAAAGGGAGCTTGATTTTACCCGCGGCCAAAAGGGGTAGCGCTCTATCAGTATGCTTACTTTCTATAGGATTTATAACCTCAGTTTTGATTGAATCATTACGAAGACTTGCGACAAGCACGTTTGGAAAAGCTTCCAACCTGACTTTTACATTGCCGTTCACAAGACTTCCTTTAGTGCTATTGGCTATACTTTGCTGAGGACTGGCCGCAAGGCTCCCGGATGCACTCCCGGATGAATTGGCGGATGCACTGATGGATGCACTGGTAGATGGACTTTTTATCTGTTGCTGCGTTTGTGTTTGCGTTTGTGTTTGTGTTTGCTTGCTTTTTGCAGCTTTTGTTTGATACTGATCTAGGTAGACATAGCTTGAAACAGCACCAAAAACCATGGCGCCGATTGCAGTGAACGCATACTTGAACGCACTGCGGGTATACCATGGCGTGGCGCGCCCAATGGCATCGGTGAGCCGGTTCCACATGAGTGGCTCTGGCTCAGCATGACCTTTGAGCTGGTCGCGGAGGTATTTTTCGAAGTCGTCTAGGTTGTTCATTTAGCCGATCATTTTTTCTTGTTGTTGCAAGTGTTTTTGCAGTGCTTTTTTAGCTTCAAAAAGCTGTGATTTGGAGGTGCCTTCTGAAATAGCTAAAAGCTCAGCGATTTCTTTGTGGGCAAAACCTTCCATGACATATAAGTTGAAGACCAAGCGGGAGCGCTGTGGGAGTTTTTGAACGAGTTCCATGATATCGGCAGCTGCGAGTTGTGCTTCTATCCCATGCGAGTTTGTTTCTAGCTGAACTGCACCATCGATCTCGATGTGTTGTCTGTATTTGGCTTGCGCCCGAAGGTTGTCTATGGCGGTGTAAACAAAAATACGTTTGACCCAACCAGGTAAATGACTGGCTTGTTTGACTTTATGTAAATTTTGATACACTTTGACAAAAGCATCCTGAAAGATGTCTTGTGCACTGCTCTTATCTGTAGCGTAACGCAAGCAAATCTTAAACATAGCAGGTGCAAAAAGCGTATAAAGTGCTTTTTGTGCCCGGGCATCTTTGCGGATGCAGTCGGAGATGAGTTGACTATATAGCTCAGTGTCTGTAACCATGCCGTTTATAGACGAGTTCGGACGGCTAAAGGTTGGAATTGCTTAGGACTAAATAAAATAAATGGCAGCGATCGAAGCCACAGAAGTGAGAACCAATACAATGATTTGTTCTAAAGACAACTTGACGTGCACCGTAACACTTGGTTTTTTGAGTGCAAGTAGGAGCAAGCGCAAGTATACAAATGCACCGATGACCGATGCAATGAGTGCGAGCATGGCAGTGTAAGGTACGTGCGGTACAGCCGACCACAAAAGCGAAAACTTACCAAAGAAACCTGCCAATGGAGGAATACCAGATAAGGAGAACAATGCAAGTACCAGTGCAATGCCAATCAGTGGGTTTTTCCAGGCAATGCCTTCCCAGTTAGCCAATGCATCGGATTGGTCATTGACGACCGAATTGATCGCGACAAGCGCAATTGTAGCGAGTGCATACGCCGCAACAAATAAGAACAAATTGCTGTTGTGGATGTCCGCGATCGCAAAGAGCATGAGGCCTGCATTGGCGATAGAAGAATAAGCAATGAGTCTTCTAAAGCTTGTTTGTTTCCAAGCAGTAATGTAGCCATAGAACATCGATATGACAATAATAAGGCTCACGAGGTCAATCCAGAAGAAGTAAGAATCTCTAAATACTTGACCAAAGACATTGACCAAAGCATATACACCGGCAATCTTGACAACTGTGGCCATATACATGAGTACCGCATTGGACGCACCATCGTAAACATCAGGGCCCCAAAAATGGAAAGGAACAGCGCCAATTTTAAAGGTAAAGCCCGCTAATAAAAACAAGCTGCCGATCATGGCCATTGGACTCTGCCATATGCCGATGGCGAGGTTTGACTGAATTTCGATGAGCTGAAAACTACCGGTTGCACCATATAAAAGCGCAATGCCAAAGAGAATAATTGCAGAGGCAAACGAACCTGTAAAGAAGTATTTGACGGCCGCTTCTGCAGAAGTACTGGATCCTTTATCGATACCTACTAGTACATAAATTGGAATAGAAAGGATTTCTAGGCCGATGAAGAACAACATGAGGTCGTTGGGTTGAGCCATTAAAATAGCCCCACACAAAGAAAAGAGAATGAGGCCGAGGTAATCGCCGGTGTGTTCGTCGTCGCTTTTGTAACGCTTGAAACCACCTAGAATAGCCAATAGCGTAACGGCACACAATAAAATGATCACGATGCCTTGAGTGGGTACGTAAGCAGCATAGGTAGAGAAAGGAGATGTGTAGCTTCCTCTATAGTAGGCAGCCAAACCTGCTCCTATTAAACCAAAACTTGCAATCAGTATAGAGGCAACTGGTTTTTTGCTCATACCTGCAAAAAGACCGACAAGGCCTGCGATGAAAAGAATGATGATACTATCCATGGTGTGAATTAATGAGTAGGTTGAGTAAGACTATGTGCAACAAAATCTGTGAGGCATTGAGGTGCAAGACCTAAATAGATAGCAGCTATGCTTAAAATGGCAAAAACGGTAACTTCTGACCAATGCAAATCTTGAAATGAGCTGAATTTGGAAGGGCCAAACATAGGGGCTTGATACGCGCGCAGCATATAAACAGCACCCAATACAAGGGTGGTGCTGGCTATGAATCCAGTCACAGCATGTGCACTAAAGAGGGATTTAATCAAGAAGAATTCTCCGATGAAACCTGCTGTAAACGGAACGGATAAAGAAACAAAAGTCAGGACAGCAAACCAAAAACCAAAGCGAGGCGCAATTTTGGCAAGACCTCCGAGTTCGGAGAGTTCGCGTGTGCCGAGGCGCTGCTCAATAATGCCTGCTGCCAAAAACAAACCAATTGAGACAATACTGTGGTTGACAATTTGAACCACGGCAATTTGATTGGTGTCGTAGTCATTGAGCATGAGTGCCGCTGCAATAAGGCCGAGGTGGCTTAAAGAGGCGTAGGCAAACAATGTTTTGATATCGGACTGGCGAATGGCAATCACGGCACCATAAACAACGCCAATGAGCCCCAATGTAATGATGGGCCAACGCCAAAAATCAGTAGCCACGCCATCAAAAATAGGAAGCACCCATTTCAAGAGACCAAACAAGGCCATTTTGAGCATGATGGCCGACAAAAGCATGGTGCCCGCTACAGGCGCTTTGGTGTAGGTTTCTGCTTGCCAAGTATGGAAAGGAAACAAAGGAATCTTTACGGCGAATGCAAGGAGGAAACCGCCCATGAGCCAAATGCTCGTGTTGCCTAGTGCGTTGATATCTGCAACGAGCAAGGCCTCGTAAGTTTGTTGATTGGTAGCATGCATCAGGCCAATAACAGCTAAGAGCATGGCCAATGAGCCCAACAACGTATACAAGAAGAATTGGAGCAGGGCACGTGGTTTTTCAAAAGACCCAAACCAATATAAAATCAAGAAGATGGGCAATAAAGTGAGTTCCCAAAAGATATAAAAACCAAGGATGGTATTGGTGGTAAACACACCCAAAAGACCAAACTGCATGAGCAGCGCCAAGGCAGCAAATTTGTTGTCATTGACCAGCTTACTTGTGTAGTTACTCAAGAATACCAAGAAAAGAACGGCATTGGTGAGTAAAATCATGGTGAAGCCTAAGCTATCAATAGAAAAGCGCACAAAGCGCAGACCGAAATCTATGAGGATTTGCTCTTCGGTTTTAAAATAGCAAACTGCTACAATACTCCATGCAAGCGTAGCGCCAGTGGCAAAGAGACCAAAGAGACGTGTGAATGCACTTGGAACGAACCAAGCCACCAAACTAAAAACAAGAGGTAAAAGAATTAGTGCCAAACCGAAAGTTTTAAAATGTAATACGCAACAAAAATAATCAGACCAAAAACCATCCAAAATAGATAGCTACTCAAGAAACCTGTTTGCCATTTGCGGGTCAGGTTGGCTGTATTGAGAATGCCGTCGGCCAGTGCATAGACACCATTGCGCAAAAGTTGGACGTCGAGTACTTTTGCTGCAAAATCAGAAAGTGCAAGCAATGGCTTCACAAAGACCGTTTGGTAAATTTCGTCAACGTAAAGTTTTTGTGCAGAGAGTTGTTCCCAGCCCGATAGCGCATCGTCTGCTTTAGCCGTAGCGCCTTTCTTGGCATAAGTGAGGTAAGCCCAAATAAATACGCCAATTGCAATGGCACTTGCAAAGAGCATAAGGCCCATAGCCGTACTGAAATCTAGGTGCGCATTGTGAACTGCTGATAGACCGAAAGTACCGTGGCTCAGGTAGTGATCAAACCAATGGGCTGTGCTTTTGACAAACAATCCTGGCAAATTCAATAAGCCTCCAAAAATAGAGAGAACGGCCAGTATCATTAATGGTAGTGTCATGGAAAGCCCGCTCTCATGAACCTTGCTTTTGAGCGCCTCACCACCTCGGAACTGCCCTTGGAAGGTGAGGAAATAAAGGCGGAACATATAAATGGCAGTCATGGATACAGCAAGTACCAATACACCATAAACAATTGGGTTGTGGTGGAGGGCCTGTGCCATGATTTCATCTTTGGAGAAAAATCCTGATAAGAAAGGAATGCCGGCAATGGCCATGGTGCCAATTAAAAAGGTAAAATGCGTAAGCGGCATGAGTTTGGCGAGACCACCCATTTTGCGGATGTCTTGTTCTTCGTGCATACCGTGAATGACCGAACCAGAACCAAGGAACAAAAGCGCTTTGAAAAAGGCGTGTGTAGTGACGTGGAATAGAGCAACGGTATAGGCGCCAAAACCGAGTGCAACAAACATGAGACCTAACTGAGAAACGGTAGAGTAGGCCAATACTTTTTTGATGTCGTTTTGACGCAAGGCCATAAACGCAGCAACAAGTGTGGTGGCTAAACCGACATATAAGATGATGTCTTTGGTCGCTGGAGCGAGCTCAAACAAGAAATTAGAACGAACTGTGAGGTAAATACCTGCGGTAACCATGGTGGCCGCATGGATGAGTGCCGAAACAGGTGTGGGCCCCGCCATGGCATCTGGAAGCCATGTGAATAAAGGAATTTGCGCGCTTTTACCCGTAGCGGCAATAAACAAACTCAGCGTTATAAAGAAAAGCGCACCACCTTGTAAAGCAGGGTTGGCTTCAAGTGCTTTGCCAATTTGTAGGAATTCTAGCGTATTGAACTGGCCCAGTAACATAAAGAGCGCAAGCAATAAGCCGACGTCTCCGATGCGATTCATGATAAATGCCTTGCGTCCGGCCAAACTGTTTGCCAATCCTTTCTCGGCGTCGTTGTAGTGAAAGCTGATCAATAGGTAAGAGCACATCCCAACGCCCTCCCAACCAAAGAAGAGTACAAAGTAGTTAGAGCCAAGCACCAAAAGGAGCATTGAAAAAATAAACAAATTCAGGTAAGTAAAGAACTTGTGGTAGCCTTCGTCGTGGCTCATGTAACCCATTGAAAAGAGGTGGATGAGCGAACCGATGCCCGTAATGATGAGGGTCATCCAAACAGATAAGGCGTCAATCTGAAAAGAAGCATTGATGCGCAATTGCTCAAAATCGATGATGTTGAAGAGTTTAACGATTTGCGTACCATGTAGTCCGGAGAAAAGTGTAGTTGCCAACATAAAAGCAGCGAAAACTACACCTGTAGCCAAACCACCGACCAAAGTTTTGGGCAGTTTTTTACCAAAAAGCCCGTTGATTGCAAAACCTAATAAAGGCAGCGCAATGATGAGAAGAAGCGTCAGGTCTTTAGCCATTGTTAATTTTTAAGTTTGTTGTACATATCGATATCGATGGACTTGAGGTTGCGGTAAGCCATGATAATGATCGAGAGGCCTACAGTAGCTTCTGCCGCGGCTACAACCATTGTGAAAAACACAAAGATTTGTGCGTCGCCGTTGTTGTAGTAGGTAGAAAACGTGACAAGCATGAGGTTCACGGCATTGAGCATCAGTTCAATACACATCAATAGCACAATCATATTTTTGCGCGTCATGGCTCCGATAGCGCCAATAGTAAAGAGCGCAAAGGAGACAAATAAATAAAAATCGAGAGAAGTCCCGATGCTAGAAGCTGCTTGCATATTATTCGATGATTTGATTTTCGCGCTTGGCCAATAAAATAGCACCAACCATTGCGGCGATAAAGAGAATAGAAGTGAGCTCAAAAGCCACAATGTACTTAGAAAATAACAGGTTTCCGAGTTCTTTGACCAAACCGATTTGGCTGTGGCTGTCGCGGTAAGACTGTCCGAGGATGAGCGTGTCTTTGAGCGCAGTAATGAGCACTAAAAAGAGTGAGCCTCCTGCAATGAATGCCGCAAGTTGTGAGCCTCTGGTGGCCATGGGTTCCACTTCCTTGTTGAGATTCAGTAGCATCAGTACAAACAAGAACAAGACCATGATGGCACCAGCATAAACAATCATGTTCACGACGGCTAAAAATTGGGCGTTCATCATGATGTACATAGAGGTGATCAAAAAGAAAGTAATGACCAGATAGATCACGCTGCGAACAGGGTGCTTGCTGAGCACAACCATTAGCGCTGAGGCTAAGGTAAGGCTACCTAAGATAATGGAGATGATTTGTAAACTCATAATTGGGTACGTTTACCGGTGTGTTGTCTTTTGGTGATATCGATGCGCTGATCAATGGCTTCAACGAGTTTGTCTTTGCCGTAGGTAAAGTTATCGCGCTCAAAGTAGGTGGGTACCAAGCGGTCTGTTAAGAAGACAGCTTCTTTAGGACAGGCCTCTTCGCACAAACCACAGAAAATACAGCGCAGCATATTGATTTCATAGGTAGCGGCATATTTTTCTTCGCGGTAGAGGTGTTCTTCTCCGCGTGCGCGCTCAGCAGAGGTCATGGTAATGGCTTCTGCGGGGCAAGCCACAGCGCACAAACCACATGCTGTACAGTTCTCTCGGCCTTGTTCGTCTCTTTTCAAGACGTGCTGACCGCGGTAAACTGGCGCAAATTCACGGATTTCTTCTGGGTATTTAATTGTTTTACGCTTGCGAAACATATGGCGCATTGTGGTGATCATGCCGCTGATGATAGCAGGAAGATAAATCTTCTCCCAAAGCGTCATGGGCTTGTCAGAAACGACTTTTTTGCGATTGGTTAAGCTTTCCATGTTATTTTCTTAATTAGAACCAGCCATTTTTGTAGGCGATGACCAAACCAGTTACCAATAAATTGATGAGTGATAGTGGTAGTAATGATTTCCAGCCCAAATGCATGAGTTGGTCAAAACGAAAACGTGGGATGGTCCAGCGGATCCACATGATCACGAAAATGAATATAAAAATTTTGGTGGCAAAGGCAGCGATGCCGAGAATAGCGAGTGTATTGCCACTGAAATGGCTCATGCCAGGGAAATTGTAGCCGCCAAAAAATAAAATAGCCATGATGGCTGAAGACACGAACATAGAGGTGTACTCAGCAAAGAGATACAAACCGAGTTTCATGGAGCTGTACTCGGTGTGGTAACCACCAACGAGCTCAGATTCACATTCTGGTAGGTCAAACGGAGCGCGGTTGAGCTCAGCAAGTGCACAAATAAAGAAGATTAAAAATGCAACCGGCTGATAAACGATATTCCAGACATCGCTTTGACCTTCTACAATTGTGGTGAGGCTAAGGGAGCCAGATAACAATACGATGGTGATGGCCGAAACGCCCATTGCCAACTCGTATGAAATCATTTGAGAGCTCGCACGGATGGCACCGTATAGCGAATATTTGTTGTTAGAGGCCCAGCCCCCGATCATGATGCCGTAAACACCAATAGAGATCACGCCAAATACATACAAGATACCGATATTGATGTCGGCAACTTGCAACACGATGTCGCGACCAAAGAGGTGTAATTTAGGACCCCAAGGAATGACTGCACTGGTAATGAGTGCGGTGAACATGGCAATTCCAGGTCCAATAATAAAGAGCCATTTGTCGGCCTTAGCCGGAATAAAATCTTCTTTGAGGAACATTTTTACACCGTCTGCAATAGGTTGCAAGATGCCGAAAGGCCCGGCGCGGTCTGGCCCAACGCGGTCTTGGATCCAGGCGGCTAGTTTTCGTTCAAAATAGGTCATGTAAGCAGCCGCCCCCAGCGAAACCAGGAAAAGCAAAATGACGAGAATCGATTTTTCGATGAGCAACGCGGTATCCATTAGCGAAGAAGTTTGGGATTGTTGTCGTTTTTGGTGGCGTATTTACCTTGAGAAATGACAGAATGACGGTCAATTTTGCGCGGCCCAATGAGGGTCCAGTTGCTTGGGTCTTTTTTGTCAAAGCGGCAATCGTTGCAAATCCAGGCGGTTTTGTCTTCAATGGTTTCTACTTCGCCGTATTTGTCTTTGCGGGCAGTGACGCGGAAAATTTCGTTGCCGAACATCCAAACGACTGCTTTTCCTGAACATTTATTGCAAGCACACTCGGCTTCGTAAGGTTTTAAGAACCAAACGCGCGACTTGAAACGGAATGTTTTATCGGTAAGGGCTCCCACAGGGCAAACATCGATCATGTTGCCTGAAAAGTCGTTGTCAATGGCGTTTTCGATGTACGTAGAGATTTCGGCGTGTTCGCCGCGGTGCAATACACCATGTACGCGCGAATCTGTAAGTTGATTGGCCACAGCCACACAACGGTAGCACAAAATGCAACGGTTCATGTGCAACTTGATTTTGTTGCCAATATCGATCGGGCTAAATGTTCTGCGCTCTTCGCGGTAACGTGTTTTGGCAGATCCGTGCTCGTAACCGAGGTCTTGGAGATGACATTCGCCCGCTTGGTCACAGATAGGGCAGTCGAGCGGATGGTTGACCAACAAAAACTCAACTACACCACCGCGATTGGTTTGAACGCGTTCAGAAGTTTTGTTTTTGACAATCATGCCATCCATAACAGTTGTAGAGCAAGACGCCACGAGTTTAGGCATCGGACGCGGATCAGCAGTAGAACCAGCAGCTACCTCCACCAAGCAGGTGCGGCATTTACCACCCGTGCCCGGAAGTTTGCTGTAGTAGCACATGGCAGGAGGCACGAGGTCTCCGCCAACTTGTCGTGCAGCGTTTAGGATGGTGGTACCCGGTGCTACTTCAATTTCGACGTCGTCAATAGTTACTTTTATCATAGGACTAAGCTTCAAGCGGTGCTTGGATTAAACCATAATTTCTTGTTTGTGCCTCTTGTGGAGACTTCACATGCCATTCAAATTCATCTCTGAAATGGCGAATAGCGGCGGCTACAGGCCAAGCGGCTGCGTCACCTAGTGGGCAAATGGTATTGCCTTCAATTTTTTTGTTGATTTCTTCGAGCAAACTGATGTCTTCTAGTGTACCCGTACCGTATTCGAGGCGGTAGAGGACCTTTTCCATCCAGCCTGTACCTTCTCTACATGGCGAGCATTGTCCGCAAGACTCATGCGCGTAGAAACGTGCAAAATTCCAGGTATTGCGCACAATACATTGGTCTTCATCAAAAACGATAAAACCACCTGAGCCGAGCATTGAGCCGCTTGCAAAACCACCGTCAGCTAAGCTTTCGTAGGTCATGAGGCGGTCGGTGCCCGCTGCTGTTTTGGTCACGAGGTAGTGCGGTAAAATTGGAACAGATGAGCCGCCCGGAATACAAGCTTTGAGTTTTTTGCCATTGGCAATACCGCGGCAGTAGTTGTCTCCGTAAATGAATTCTTCGACAGATAAGCCGAGTTCGATTTCATAAACACCCGGACGCACAAGATTGCCGCTTGCCGAAATAAGTTTGGTTCCGGTAGAGCGCTCAATTCCAATTTTGGCATAAGCTTCTCCGCCTTCATTTACAATAGGAACAACCGCAGCAATAGATTCTACGTTGTTGACTACCGTTGGATTGCCCCACAAACCTTTGACCGCAGGAAAAGGCGGTTTCATGCGCGGGTTGCCACGCTTGCCTTCTAAAGATTCGAGAAGTGCTGTTTCTTCGCCGCAAATATAGGCGCCACCACCAGGTGTAACAACGAGGTCGAGGTCATAACCTGAACCGAGGATGTTTTTGCCGAGCATTCCGTTGGCATAGGCTTCAGCAATTGCTTTTTCTAAAATGCGCAGCACATACATGAACTCGCCACGGATGTAGATATAAGAGCGGCGCGCGCCCAATGCATAGCTCGAGGTGATCATGCCTTCGATGAGCAAATGCGGCAATTTTTCCATGAGGTAGCGGTCCTTGAAGGTACCCGGCTCGGATTCGTCTGCATTGCAAACTAAGTGGCGTTCAACACCTTCTGGCTTGGCCAAAAAAGACCATTTCATGCCGGTAGGGAAACCTGCGCCACCGCGGCCGCGCAAACCTGATTTTTTGACCTCTTCGACAACTTCGTCGGGGCTCATGGTTTTGAGTGCCTTTTCTACCGAAGCATAGCCGCCGTGTTTGCGGTAAGTTTCATAGGAAGCAATTCCTGGAACTTCTGCGTGTTCTATGAGTAGTTTTCTTGACATGGCTTAAGAATTTGAGGCCTCGCGCATGGCGTCGAGCATTTCGTTCACTTTTTCTTTGTTGAGGCGCTCGTAAAATTGGTATTTACACATGAGCATTGGGCCGTAACCGCAAGCACCGAGGCATTCTACTGTTTTAAGCGTAAACATGCCGTCTTTGGTAGTTTCGCCAACTTTGATATCGAGCTTTTCTTCGATATAGGTAATGAGGTCATCGGAGCCGACTAATTGGCAAGGTCCGGTTCGGCATACTTCAAGTACGTTTTTGCCTACAGGATCGAGGTGAAACATGGTGTAAAAAGTAGCTACTTCATACACTTCAATTGGTTGGATGCCGAGGATAAGCGCCACGCGATTCATGGCACCAACACTGACCCAACCGAATTCGTCTTGTACTAAATGCAGTACGCTCAGAATGGCACTTTTTTGTTTGCCTTCAGGAAAAAGACCAATGACGCGATTGATTTCGGCCATGGTATTGGCACTGAATTCAATCGGTGCTTCGTTGACTGCTTGTGGGTGATCTGCTTTCATATTAGGCGTCTAGTTCTCCGGCGATGACATTGATACTGCTGAGTGTCAGAACGGCGTCTGAAATCGGCAAACCTTTGATCATTTCTGGATATGCTTGGTAATAAATAAAACAAGGTCTTCTGAATTGAAGGCGATAAGGGGTGCGGCCACCATCGGAAATGAGGTAGTAGCCAAGTTCTCCGTTTCCACCTTCTACGGCGTGATAAACTTCTCCGACAGGAAGTTCGGTTTCGCCCATTACAATTTTGAAATGGTAGATCAGTGCTTCCATGTTGTTGTAGACATCTGCCTTCGCTGGAAGATAGAAGTCGGGGAGGTCTGCTTTGTAGTCGCCTTCCGGGAGGTTGTTGTAGGCTTGCGTAATGATGCGCAAACTTTGGCGGATTTCTTCCTGACGAACCATAAAGCGGTCGTAGGTATCGCCGTTCACTCCAACAGGGATGATGAAATCGAAGTCTTCGTATGAAGAATATGGATTCATGGCGCGCACGTCGTAGTCTACGCCTGCGGCGCGCAAGTTAGGTCCGGAAAAAGAATAAGAAAGTGCACGCTCTGCAGAAATGGGTCCGGCGCCTTTGGTGCGGTCCATGAAGATGCGGTTGCGCGCGAGCATACTGTCAAATTCTTCAAAAGCTTTCGGGAAAGTTTTTAAAAACGATTTGAGTTTTTGATGAAAAACAGGAGTGAAGTCGCGCTCAAAACCGCCGATGCGGCCCATGTTGGTAGTGAGGCGTGCGCCACTGAGTTCTTCGTAGAGCTCGTAAATTTTTTCACGTTCAGAGAACGGGTAAAAGAAAGAGGTAAGTGCACCGGCATCTACGCCAATGACGGAGTTGCAAATAAGGTGATCGGCAATGCGGGCAAGTTCCATGATGATCACGCGCATGTACTGCACGCGCTTCGGGATGTCGACGCCGATGAGTTTTTCAACGGTCATTTCCCAGCCGATGTTGTTGATCGGGGAGGAACAATAGTTGAGTCGGTCAGTGATCGGAGTGATTTGGTTGTACGGACGACGCTCTGCTAATTTTTCAAAAGCGCGGTGGATATAACCAACCGTTTGTTCGGAAGAAATGATTTTTTCGCCGTCAACTTTTAAGATATTCTGAAAAATACCGTGTGTGGAAGGGTGGGTAGGACCAAAGTTAATGGTGGCCACATTGGCGGGGTCAGCCGCTTGTATTACATCTTTAAGATCTTGGCTCATAATTCATTGTTGTTACGTCCGAAAAATCTGTCGTCTTTGTCTTCGCGGGTGGCGTCTTCGAGGACGTATTCTTTGCGCATTGGGAAGTAATCCATGTCGTCCATGTTGAGGATGCGACGTAAATCGGGGTGCCCGTCAAAAATAATTCCGAAGAAATCGTAGGTTTCGCGCTCCATCCAGTTGGCACCGGCAAACAAGTCGGTGATGGTGGCGATGTGCAAGTTATCTTTGGGCAAATAGCCTTTGATGCGCAAACGCAAATTGTTTTTCCAGGAGTGCAATTGGTATACTACTGCAAATTCTCTGCCTGCAGCATCGGGGTAGTGAATACCTGCGATGTTGGTGAGGTAATTGACACTGAGGTCTTGGTGTTGTTGCAACCAAGCAATGGCGTCGTGAATGCGTGCGGGCGTGAGCTCGATGTTGAGCATGCCAAATGCTTCTTCATGTGCCAAAACATCGGCGCCAAATGCCGCTTGAATAGCCGTTAGGTATTCTTGGTTATTTTGATTCTGCATGTTGATCGATGTCGATTTCGTAAGTTCCCAATAAATGCTTGTATTCTTCGGAATAGCGTCTGCGGTTCGATTCTTTTTTGACCAATTCATGGATATTCATGACGCCATCAATGATTTGTTCTGGGCGCGGTGGGCAACCCGGAACATATACATCTACTGGAATAATGCGGTCTATGCCTTGCAAAACCGAATAGGTATCAAAAATACCACCCGAACACGCGCATGCGCCAACAGACAAAACCCATTTAGGCTCAGCCATTTGTTCGTAAACGCGTTTGAGCACAGGCCCTAATTTTTTAGAAATAGTACCTGCTACAATAAGTAGGTCGGCTTGGCGCGGTGTAAAAGACATGCGCTCCATTCCAAAACGCGAGAGGTCATAGGCGCTGCCCATGGTGGCCATGAATTCAATGCCGCAACAAGAGGTCGCAAATGGCAAAGGCCAAACAGAGTTGGCACGTGCAAGCGCAATGGCTTTGTCGAGGGTGGTCAGTTGATAACCCTCTCCGTTGATCGTTTCGAGGTCTTCTATTTTTCCCATTCTAATGCTCCTTTTTTATAGATATAGTAAAACCCGGTCAAGAAAAAACCGACAAACATAATAACTGCTAATAATCCTTCGAGTTTGAGCTCATAAAAGTTCACTGCGTAAGGGTAAAAGAAAATGACTTCTACATCGAATAATACAAAGAGAATAGCCGTCATAAAGTAACGGATAGATACCGGAAAACGCGCATTGCCTTGCGCGTCGATACCACATTCAAAGTTGTCGTCTTTTTTGGTAGAATTGATTCTAGGGGTGAGTATATGCGTGACAAAAAGCGTAAAGATTACAAAACCTGCTGCGACTGCAACTTGCATCAGCAACGGTAGGTAATTGGCGCTAGAGGCTGTTTCCATTGGTCTATTTTAAGTGAGTAACAAAAGTTACTTTGGTTGGTTTGTTTTGCGCCACAAATTTACCTTTTAGTTTGGTTCTGACATAAAAAAAGCCGAGAAAATATTCCCGGCTTCTTATTTAGAATGCTTTTGAATTACTTCAAGTGAAAACGCAAACCAACGTTTGAGAAATTACCTGCACTGAAGCTGGTACCCAAGCCGGCAATTTGATTTACATTGAAGCCAGGGCGAAGTTCCATATACAAGTGAAGGGGCATCCAGAAGTCGCGTTTTTTGCCAATTCTGAAGTCTATCCCTAGTGGTGCATATACGCCAAAACCAAACCCACCTTTGTTTTCAAAGGTTTCTTGTGTGTGTGTGCCGTTGTAGACCATGTCGTTGAAGAGGCCATAACCATAGTCGCTGCCGTAGGGAGAAACATATTGATTTACAATTGTTTGTGCGTTGTAGCTCAAGCCAAAATTGGCGCCAATTCCACCATAGAAACTCCAGCGTTTGTCTGCATTGTAGCGGAACAACAAAGAGGCGTCTAGGCGCAACTGTTCTTGCGAATAATTGGCATTGTAACTGTGCGTGCTAAAAGAGTCAATAAAAAATTGATCGCCCGTTTGTGAACTCGTCAAGGTATCGATGCGGAAGGTTTCGGTAAACGAACCGCCAATTGCCAAGGCATTTTGTTGGTTGGTGTGCATGAGGCCCAAGCGCAAAGTAGCATTCGGTAATTTGGCCATTTTGAGGCCAACACTCAATGATTGACTTTGCCCAGGGAAAGTAAAGTTCATCACCGGATAGGCCTGATACACGCTTAAATCTTGTTGCAACAAGACAGACTGCGGCGCTAAGGTCTGAAAATCAGAAACGCTGCCTTTGCCGGCGCCATAGAAGGCTCCATTTTGCAAATAAATGCCTTCAAAACTGAGCTGGGCTTGCGTACTGCCCCAAGAAAGCAAAGCGAGACTTAGGAGTAATTTTTTCATAAATAATTTTTTAATAGTTACAACTACGAATGCGCTAATTTATTGTTACAAGTCGGATGTATTGTTGTTGATTTGGCGCCACACATTTGAGTACATAAGCGCCTCTTTTCACTGTGCGCACATCGATGAGTTCATTGGGATCAATTGTTCCTGTGCGAACTGTTTTTCCATTTGCATCAAATAAAGTGAAGACAAGCGTTGCTGTCTGACCTTTGATGGAAATAAAATCAGTACTTGGATTCGGATACACTTCCAATTGCGTGTTGTGCGAGTAGGGTTTATCCGAAAAACCTAGCGTAGGATCTATTGTAACGCCGCCATTGCCATTGATTACCCAATTGTTCGGATCGATGCCAATAGTGCCAACCACGGTGCCAAAATTATTCAGTGAAAACAATTCTACGTTGTTATTGATTTCAAATCTAATAATGGTATCTGCCTGGCCTTGTCTAAGGATGCGCAAGGAGATAGGGTTGGTAAAGGTGGGTGTAATGTTCGGCATCGAGGCAGTGTGTGAAATTTGCAAGAATAGGTCGCTGCCATTTTGGTTGTATTGCACTTGGTAGGTCGGGAAGCCTTCTCCAAAATACCATTGCTCAAAGAAGGCATCCAGATTGATATTGCAAAAGTTGGCTACGTGATTTTTGAAATCGAGGCCTGTTGCGGTACTGTGTGCGTAGGTGTTTTGGAAATCTTGCAGCGCTGCAAAAAAGATGCTGTCGTTCTGGATGATATAGCGCAGCGTATGGATGATTCCAGCACCTTTGTCATAGGTAAGTCGGCCGCTAAAAATGCGCGCTTCGTTCAAAGAATCCAAGACCCAAACGCTGCCGTCGGGTTGGTTCATTACACTCTGATGCACTTGGGTCATGTGGTTGGCTTGCTGTCCGTTGTAGAGCGCGGCAAGCATGAGGTACTCGCTGTACGATGCAAAACCTTCATTGAGCCAGATATCGCACCAAGATGCACACGTGACGTGGTTGCCCCACCATTGGTGTGCAAGTTCGTGCGCGGTGAGTATTTTTTCAAAGAATCCTTGAGTGGTCATGGTTTGGTGTTCCATTCCACCACCGATTGGCGCCATGCAGTGTCCGTATTTTTCGTCGGCAAAAGGATAGGGGCCAAATTGCGTGGCAAAAAGCTCTATAAAATCGGCTGTCTCATTGATCTCATCAATAAAGTTGGGTAGGGTTCCGGGGTTATCGTAGACATAATTCTGGATCAAAACGGGCGAGCTGCTTCCTTGCGGATTCGCATAGACGTTATATTCTACATATTTGGCTACAGCAACCGAAATGAGGTAGTAGTCGATTGGGTGGCGGTGTTTCCATTCATAGCGCGTGAAGCCATTGCCCAAAGGCACAACCTGCTCTAAAATTCCATTTGATCCGGCCTTGCAAGTGTCCGGAACCGTAATAGCCACCGCACAAGAATCGGCCTTGTCTGTGAGGCTTTGCTTTACGGCAAACCATTCATAAGCCGAAAAAGGCTCGGACAAAGACCACACAACTTTGTTGCCCCAGCTCGGCGAGCTGCCTGCGGTGAGGCCACTGCCGCCCAAAGGATTGGTTTGCGCGGTCGGCGGGTTGCCCGCATACGCGACATCAATCACAAAATTCTCTTGTGCATTTGCCGCAACCGGAACCCGAATTTTATTGGAAACCCTATTGTAATTGACTGTATTGCCATTCACTTTGATTTCACTTACCAACAAGCTTTCAAAGAGCTCGATGAGCGCCGAATCTAAATCAACCAATGCTTTGGCATGAATTTGCACACTCCCCGATAAATAAGTAGAGATGTTATTCATTGTGAGGTCCAAGTTATAAAAGTGGACGTCGTATTTTTCGGTTTCGGCAATTTCTGCAACAGTTAAAGACGCACTTTTAGTCTGCCAACCTTTTGCTGATTTGCGCGCAGCACAACTGCCGGAATGGTCTTGAGAGAAGGCCGTAAAGGAAAATGTGAAGAGAAATAGGAGAATTAGATTTTTCATAACAGAGATTTGAAACGAAATTAAACAATCTTTCGGTAGTTCATTTTAATTTTAGTTACCTTTGATCAATGCGCATTTGTAGCCTGGTTCTTGCTGTATATTTTGGATTGCTGTCTTTGGCACCACAATGGCTAGGTTTGGAGTTTTTCAAGCTGGACGCACTTCTGGAGCACTACGCGCAGTTTCAACAAGAAAAGGAGCAAGATGGCTTTTGGTCTTTTGTACAAGAGCACTACCTGCAGCAAGTCAACGACAACCAACAAGAGCACCGCGAACTTCCCTTCAAGTCTGCTTCATTGAACATAACCGTAACGCTTTTTATGCCCATTGACAGACCTCAGGTCATCTTTGAAGCCTATCATCCTCAACTGATTTCTTCACCAATTGTCACGCCCCCAACTACACTCAGTATCAATGACTTTTTTGAATTCTGGCACCCTCCTCAATTGGTATAGCTTAAGTCCTTTAAGTTTTACTTTTCAATTGAGTTCATATGTTAAATCGCATCATTTTTTGGTCGATTCACAACAAATTAATTGTTGCCGTCTTGACCCTCGCCCTCATCGTTTGGGGCTTATTTTCACTTTCTAAATTACCTATTGATGCCGTTCCGGACATCACTAACAACCAAGTGCAGGTGGTCACAACAGCTGCATCCTCGAGCGCGCTAGACATCGAGCGCTTTGTCACTTTTCCTGTCGAGCAAACCATGGCAACTATTCCCGGCATTGAAGAAATCCGTTCTTTTAGCCGCTTTGGCCTGAGTGTCGTGACCATCGTTTTTACGGAAGAAACCGATATCTATTGGGCGCGTCAGCAGGTACAGGAAAGACTTTCAGAAGCCAAAAACAATATTCCAGCAGGTTTTGGAGAGCCCTCTATGGCACCTCTCAGTACGGGTTTGGGTGAAATCTTTCAATATACCTTGCGCGCCAAAAAAGGCTACGCACAGCAATACAGCCCCGCAGATTTGCGCAGCATCCAAGACTGGGTTATTCGACGCCAGCTATTGGGTGTCAAGGGCGTTGCAGATGTCAGTGGTTTTGGTGGCGAGCTCAAAACCTACGAAATCGCTATTGATCCGTTATTGCTCAAGGCCCATGAAATCACCCTAGACGAAGTCTTTACGGCCGTTTCACAAAACAACGAAAACACGGGCGGTGCTTACATCGAGCGCCACAACATGACTACTTATATCCGGACCGAAGGACTCGTGAGTAGTTTGTCGGATATCGAAAACATCCAAATCAAGCACCCAAGTGCCGAAACGCCCGTGTACATACGCGATATCGCAGCGGTCAAGTACGGTGCACAGGTGCGTTATGGCGCGCTCACCTACAACGCAGAGGGCGAGGCCGTTGGAGGCATTGTCTTGATGCTCAAGGGCGCCAACTCTTCTGAAGTGATTTCACTCGTCAAAGAACGCGTGGCGCAAATTGAGCGCACTTTGCCAGAAGGTGTCGCATTGGAGGTTTACCTAGACCGCACCAATCTGGTCAATCGGGCTATTCATACCGTCAGTACCAACCTCATTGAAGGCGCGCTCATCGTGATTTTTGTTTTGGTGCTTTTATTGGGCAACTTGCGTGCGGGCCTCATTGTGGCTTCCGTGATTCCACTTGCCATGCTCTTTGCAATCTCTCTGATGAATGTCTTTGGGGTTTCGGGTAACCTGATGTCTTTGGGCGCACTAGACTTCGGCCTCATTGTAGACGGCGCGGTAATTATTGTGGAGTCGACACTTCATTTATTGCAACATAGGCGCAGCAAGCAGCTTTCTCAGGTCGAAATGAATCAGGAGGTATACGCGTCCGCTTCCAAATTCAGTAAAAGTGCTGTTTTCGGACAAATTATCATCTTGGTGGTTTATCTTCCTATTTTGGCCCTAGTGGGTATCGAGGGTAAAATGTTCAAACCAATGGCCCAGACCGTTATTTTTGCCATTCTCGGTGCGCTCATCTTGTCGCTGACCTATGTGCCCATGATCTCTTCGTTGGTGCTATCCAAAAAAGTACAGAAAGGGCAAACCTTTTCTGACAAAATTGTCCATTCCATTCAAAAGCGCTACACGCCGCTACTCTCCTTTGTGCTGCGCAAGCAAAAGTTAATCTTGTCGGGTGTAATTGTACTTTTTACAATTGCTGTGCTGCTCTTCAATCAACTTGGTGCCGAATTTATTCCTTCCTTAGACGAAGGAGATTTCGCCGTCGAGACCCGCCTCATGACCGGCTCCGGACTCACCAAAACCATAGAAGCCACCACCAAAGCTTCGCGTATTTTGCTGCAAAAGTTTCCTGAAATCAAGCAGGTGGTTGGTAAAATCGGCACTGCAGAAATCCCGACAGACCCCATGCCCATGGAGGCCTGCGACCTCATGCTGATACTCAAAGATAAAGAAGAGTGGGTGAGTGCCCAAGACAAAGAAGCCCTCGCCGCCAAAATGCAAGCTGTTTTGGACAAAGAGTTGCCGAGTGTTTCTTTTGGTTTTCAGCAACCTATCCAGATGCGCTTCAACGAACTCATGACCGGTGCCAAACAAGATGTAGTGGTCAAGGTGTACGGCGAAGATTTCGATAAGCTGTCTGCCTATGCCAAGCAAATTGGCGGTATTTCTTCCAAAATTTCCGGTGTGCAAGATGTCTATGTGGAGGAGCTTTCAGGCCTGCCACAACTCATTGTGCGCTATGACCGCGATGCGTTGGCGCGCTACCAAGTAAGCATAGAAGAAGTAAACAGAGCGCTCAACCTCGGTTTTGCTGGTCAAATTGCAGGTTTTGTTTTTGAAGGTGAGCGCAAATTTCAGTTGGTAGTCAAGTTGCGCGAGTCCGACCGCAGCCAACTTACCGATATAGAACAGCTTTATGTCAGTAATGCAACCGGTCAGGAAATTCCATTGGCAGAGCTCGCGCGAATCCAAATCGAAAACGGACCCAATCAAATCCAACGAGATGACGCCAAGCGCCGCATTCTAGTAGGCTTCAATGTCCGTGGCCGAGATGTAGAGAGCATCGTCGAAGAACTGCAGCAAAAAATGGATCAACAACTTGAATTTGAAACGGGCTATTTTTCGCAAATTGGAGGCACCTTTGAAAACCTTGTGCATGCCCGCGCGCGCTTGCTCATAGCTGTTCCCATTTCACTTCTGCTGATATTCTTTTTACTGTACCTAACTTTTCAATCGGTCAAGCAAGCAGCGCTCATTTATTCAGCGATACCTTTAGCTTCAATCGGAGGCATTATTGCGCTGTATATGAGAGGCATGCCCTTCTCGATTTCTGCAGGAGTTGGCTTTATCGCACTTTTCGGCGTGGCTGTACTCAATGGGATTGTCCTGATTGCCGAATTCAATTCCCTGAAAAAATCGGGAGCGCCCCTAATGCAAGTTGTTTTGAGGGGTACAGCCAATCGCTTGCGCCCTGTTTTACTCACCGCTACAGTAGCTTCTTTGGGTTTTTTACCCATGGCTCTCTCGCACGGCAGTGGTGCTGAGGTGCAAAAGCCACTGGCTACAGTCGTGATTGGCGGGCTCATTACCGCTACCATCCTCACGCTATTTATTTTGCCGCTCTTGTACGTGCTTTTTGAAAAACCATTTAAGTTGCGCCGCAAAAAGGTGCTTTCGCTATTTGTAGTTTTGGCCTGCGCGAGCAGTGCCTTCTCACAATCTTTACAATATACAGATGCGCAATTGTTTGGTCTTATGCTCGATCAAAATGGTCAAATTAAAGCTGCCGTGCTTGAAGCCCAGCGCCAACAAAGTATCGCAGCAGGCGCAGCCGGATGGCAGCCGCTTTCGGCATCTTTGATGATGGGGCAGTTCAATTCAGCATATCAATACGACAACAATCTTACGCTTGGCCAAACACTTCCTTATAATGGTGCCCTGCGTTTACAAAAAGAAATTGGCAAAGCGACGGGAAGTTTGTCGGAACAAGATTTGGTGTTGCTCAAAAAAGAGTTCAAAAGAACTTTGGACGAACAATTAGAGCAGATTCGACTGCAAAGTGCCTTACTCCTTTTAGCCAAGCAGCAAGATACCTTGTATCAATTACTCGATCAAAAAATGACGCTGCGGGTTGCGCTTGGAGAAGCGCCAAAAATGGATCAAATGCTCGTGCATTCCAAGGCCATGCGTGCACACGCTACCGTTGCCAAGCAAGCCCAAGATTTACAAAATGCGTGGTCTGCACTTCACGCGCTCTTGGCTTACAAAGGCCCCGATTTCGAACTCGCACAAGCAGATGCAATTGATTTTTTAACGCTGCCAACTTTCAGTGCCCAACTGACGCACCCAAGTTTGTTGCGTTACGATATAGAAGCCAAGCAGTTGCAGCTCCAAAATGAACTCAATAGGGCACAGCAGCTTCCGGCTTTGGGCTTGGCTTACTTTAATCAGTCACTGGTGGGCATTCAAAATAGCAATGGCACAGATCAGTATTTTGGTCCTGGTAAAAGATTTCAGGGCGCTCAGATCCAGACACAAATTCCTATCGATTACAAAGCCTACAAAGCGAGAAACACCGCACTCGAATTGGCCCTTGCGCAAAATGAACTCCGCAAAAATCAGGAAATACTGAATTTACAGACTACCCAAACCAAGCTATTTGTCGAGTTGACCAACCTCATTGCGTCTTACAAAGAGGTTGCAGCACCTATTCAAGCCGAACTGGTCAAGCTACAAGCAGATGCCGCTTTGCAACTCAACAGTGGCCAGATTTCTCTACTAGATTTTGTCCAACTACAAGATTACCAATTGGCCTTGCAAGACGAACTCTTGCAATGGCAGCACCAAATCAAATTGTTACACATTTCCTATGAATGGATCAAAAATTAAAATGAACATGAAAACGCAAGTCATCTTAATCGGGGCGCTCATTAGCTTCTTATTTAGCGCCTGTTCTTCTCCAAAAGACGAGGAAACAGCAGCCACAGCACCCAGCACCCAACAATTTAAACTATCTACCCAACAAGTGCAGGCCCTCGGGATTGAGCTCGGTTCACTCAGCGCGCAGCAAATGGGTCTGAGTGTTTTTGCCAATGGCATCATCGATGTTCCGCCGCAAAATAAATCCTACATCGCCATGCCTTTTGGTGGTTACATCAAAGAAATAAAGGTTTTGGATGGCATGTTTGTGCAAAAAGGCCAAGTGTTGTTGGTTGTCGAACATCCAGAAATCATTCAATTGCAGCAAACTTACCTCGAATTGCAAGGTCAAATGGAATTCCTTTCTGCAGACCTCGAGCGCCAAAAACAACTCTATGATAAAGAGGCGGGTTCAGCTAAAAACTTTCAGCAGGCCAAAAGTGCCTTCATGGTCAACAAAGCTAAGTTGGCGGGTATTACTGTTCAACTCGAAATGGCAAATGTCAATATGGCTGCCCTGCAAAAAGGGACAATTGAACGCACCCAACGGATCCGCTCACCATTTTCTGGTGTCATCACGAAGGTTACGGCCAATGTGGGGGCTTTTGCCGAACCCAAAGACAACCTTTTGGAAATCATCGACCTGAAGCATGCGCATGCCGAACTGACCGTCTATGAAAAGTATTTGTCCTTTTTGCGCAAAGACCAGTTCGTCAAGCTCAAATTTGTAGATGTCAACCAGACGGCAAGTGCTAAAATCTATTTAATTGGCCGTGAAATCAGCAAAGAGCGCACGGTTAAAGTTCATTGTCATTTTGATCAACTTCCTGCGGATATCACACCGGGCTCTTACCTGAAAGCCGAAATTATGGCCGACAACCAATTGCAATATACCTTACCTGAAGAGTCCGTAGTGTTGCAAAATGGCAAAAATGTCGTGTTTATTTCAAGTAAGGGCAACTTTTTACCAATCGAAGTCGACTTACTGATGTCGCAAAACGGTCGTGTGGCCTTAACCAGTAAGAAATTAGCCCAACTCAAACAAGCCAAAATCGTCGTTAAGGGGGCCTATGAATTACTGGCGATGCGCAACAAAGAAGTAGAATAATGAAGTGTTTACAAACAAAATCAAACCACATGAAAACCACCAATCTTTTTTTATTTGCCGGCCTATTTCTTGGTCTACTTACCCTGGCTTCTTGTCAAAAATATTTTGCCTGCAACGAAGAAAACATCAGTAGTGCAGGCGCTAACGATTCGCACAATAAAGGCATGAACTGCATGCAATGCCATGTTTCTAGCGGAGAAGGCGAGGGTTGCTTTAATGTAGCCGGAACCATATATCAATCGGATCTTCAGAGCACCGTCAATTCAGGAAAAGTTGAACTTTACACAGGTCCCAACGGAACAGGCACACTCAAGTACACCATCGATATAGACAGCAAAGGCAATTTCTACACAACAGCCAATGTGGCTTATACAGGATTGTATCCGAAAGTAACAGGGCCATCAGGAGCCAGCATTTCAATGGGTTCACCACTTGGTACAGGCGCTTGTAATTCTTGCCATGGCGTCAGCACAGGCAAAATAGGAATTGACTAGTTTCTAGATTTTAAGATCTTTTCAAAAGCTCAGTTTGTATTGGCAAACTGGGCTTTTTTTGCTTCAAATAGTTCGGTGAAAGCAACTTCGTTTTGCGGAGAAATCAGCAGCTCGTCGTATTTATTGTAGCGCAGAACCAGGCACTTCCATGCAGTGCTCATTTTCCAGCCTGCGTACAAGCCATTGGCTGGTTCTAACTTATTAAAAGTGGAATAATAAATTCTCTTTTTTAAACCCATACTTTGGCAAAGTAAATGGTTTTCTAGAAAGGTGTAGTGGGTGCTTTTCGGAATAATCCAGTTCATGAAGATGGTCAAAACCAACCAAATAGAAGCGAGTCCGTAAATTGCGGTATGGTCTCCTTCAATGACATAAAAAAGAACGGAAACAAAAGCATAAATCACGAACACCAATCCGGAAACTGCCCAAAGAAATCCATCGTTTTTGGATTGAAAGCGCATGGTTGCTTACCAAGCAAATAAGGGCTTGCTGCTCATGAGTGCATTCACCTCTTTTTTGACAGCTGCAAGTGTGGCTTCGTCGTTGGCGTTCATGAGCACGCGGTCAATGAGGCTCACAATTTGTGGAATTTCAGTAGTGTTCACGCCTCTAGATGTAATCGCTGGCGTTCCAATGCGGATTCCTGAAGTAACGAACGGCGATTCGGTGTCGTAAGGCACCATGTTTTTATTGACGGTGATATCGGCTTTTACCAATGCATTTTCGGCGTCTTTACCGTTGATGCCTTTGGAGCGCAAATCGATGAGCATGCTGTGGTTGTCTGTGCCGCCCGAAACGATGTTGTAGCCCAATTTGACCATTTCAGCGGCAAAAACTGCTGCGTTGTCGCGAACTTGGGTCATGTATGTTTTAAAAGCAGGATCTAGCGCTTCGCCGAAAGCAACAGCTTTCGCGGCAATGACATGCTCAAGTGGGCCGCCTTGAATGCCTATATGATTTCGCAAAAGGTCGTGTCGAGATCCAAAGTTCAGATGGGCAAATTGCAACATTCCAATTGGACAGACTCGCACTGATTGTTTTGTCTACGATTTGCCATTTGA
>JACCDJ010128035.1_pt1 | contig 50097 bp, 43 predicted proteins | sample 7444481 | NCBI WGS metagenome assembly JACCDJ01 (sample SAMN15323435, study PRJNA562643) | freshwater metagenome | isolation source: river surface water | place: USA:Blue River Watershed | collected 2017-08-15
GCGTCAACGTAGCCGTGTCTCAGGACGGACATCTCTGGAGCGACGTCTATGCCGCGGCCAGCAGGATGCTGTCTCAGGACGGAGGCTACTTCCTGCCGGACACCGAAAGGACTCTCTCCATGAACGGAGACACCGGCCTAGCTATAACCAAGCTATTCCCGGGAAGGCCTGACCTTCTGGCCAACGCTTGGGATACCAAGGCTGGCCATGGCATCAAGGTCTGGAAGCGAACCGGACCGAAGGACGATCCGAACTTCAGGGCGTACGTCGTCGAGCTCAACCAGCCGTCGGCCATTGCCCCGGAAGGCGGTCTCGTGATCGGCAAGAAGGCGGTTGCCTTCAAGACCGAAGCCGAAGCCATAGCCTACTCCAACAAGGTGGCCACCCACGCCACCTCCGCATCCACCATCCGCGCGCTCGCCGGCAACGACTTCCGTATCGTCGACAGACCCAAGGAAGGCGGATCTGATAAGTTCGCTCCTGACGCATCCGTCAGCGAGATCCAGCGCGTCACGCCCCAGACCGGCCGCGCGTTCCAAGAAGCCCTCGAGGGCACCGGCCTGTATAGGGTTGGTGACCTTGATGAGGCCATGTCCGTCGCCGACGCTAGGAAGCTCGGCAAGGCCCTTGGTCGCAACGCGCACATAGAGTTCGATACTCCCCCTGTTCAGCTTCGCCAGATCACCGGCAAGACGATGGGAGAGCTCGAGTCCGTGGTCAGGCAGAAGCTCAACTTCGGCCTCCCTCAGGGAGCCATGAACTTCGCGTCCAAGGCGATGAACGCCATCATGCGTGGCCTTCCTCCCAACAACCGCGACTTCACGCACCTCACCGGGTCTGACTGGATGAACCTGCTGAAGAAGAACGGCGTCAGCAAAGACGAAATAAGGCAGACCGGCCTAGGCCACCTGTTGCTCAACTCCGCCGCCGTGAAGCTAAGCAGGCAGGATCTGGCCGAGTTCCTAGCTGGAACGTACCCCTCGCTCACAAAGTCCCAGCCGGCCTTCTATGGCATGCACGCCGCTCAACAGCTGGCGGCCATGGGAGCTCCTGAGACTGAATCCGTACGAGGAATGAGGGGCACCTTCGTGCCTCCGTACATACATGACGCTAGGTTGCAGAGCCGCGCCAATCAGTTCCACGCCCTGAACGCCATATTCGAGATGAGGGACAAGCTTGACCTTAGGGTCAGCACCTCCACGTCCGATTCCTTCAAGGCCAAGGCGGCCACGCTACAGGCCGTCATAGAGTCGAAGCTTGTTGATTTCGCCAAGGTCATCGGAGTCCCCGAAGAGCTTCTCGCCGACACCAAGGAGCTGAAGTCCGTCCTGTATCAGGCGCTTACTGACGCCACCAACGAGCAAAAGCCCTTCGCCACCTATGACATGCGTGGCCTCGAGATGTCTAGGTTCGACATCAACGACAAGATAAAGGCGCTCGCCAGCGATGCCGCCGATGGCGCCCTGTTCTCCGAGCTAGGAGACATAGGCCCTTATGTCAGGACCCTCATGGGAAGCGACCTGCCCAAGCAGGCTACCACGCATACTGTCAAGATGCACGAGGCGGCCATCAACGACAGCCTCAAGACGGACTACGGATACGGATCCGGTCTCAGCGACGTGATGGGTCAAGTAATGCATTCGTATGGATCGTTCCCGTACACCTCCTACATATCCGGCGTATACGAGAACCACCACCAGTCCATAGTCAGGTACGGCGACAAGAAGGAAGTGGCGTCGATGAAGGCCTACATCAAGGAGATCAACGACGAGCTCACTCGCAGGAGGAGGGATCACGCCGACGCGCCGTCCGACGCAAACAGCCAAAGGATAGCCGCGCTGGAGTCCATGAAGCAGACCGCCGAAAGGGTTCTGTATGTTCGATCCGCGCTGGCCGTTCAGCTGTCCAAGGAAAGCAACCGCAGGCACGGCACCCACTTCGACCATGGCATGCCTCCGGGCACCGGCATGTCCGGAGCCGGCGGAGCTTACGAGCTTGGCCACTCTAGGACTGGTTGGGGCATGATGACCTCGGCCCTAGGCCTAGACGGATTCGCAACGATCATGGGCGTGGATAAGAACGGCGAGCTTCCGCTTGGATTCAGGCGTGAGCCCATAGCCCTCCTCGAAGAAGTCCAGTCTGACGTATTCCAGCACGTCGACTTCTTCGGAGCCTACCAAGACGACAAGCTCTTCCTGCCGATCGACGCTAAGGAAATCGAATCTATGGGCAGGTCTTCCGAGCTGGCCGCACTCGTCGCAGACCATGCCAAGCTCTTGGCCTTGTCCGACAAGGCTGAAGAAGGAGCCATTGCTCAGCTGAAGAACATCATAGGCAGGGCCGGCCGCGGCATGCCGAGCACCGGAACTAGGACCTTCGATAGGCTTTCCGCCAAGCTGTTCCTAGATCAGACGGACCTGTTCCAGAAGTCCATGATGCACGAGGCCATGCCTGCGTTGCTGAAGAACACCGGACGCAAGGTGAAGGTCTCCGACAACATCAAGGCCTCCATAGCTAGGATGACGAACGGCATGGTGTCTCCCTCTGAGATATTCGTGTTCGAGTTCGACCACGAGCTGATAGACCTCGTCCGTAGCTTCGGAGAAATCAGCAGGACCTCCGTCGACGCAAATGTGTTCGAGTTCATCCAGCAAAGGGCTCTCGAAAACGTCCGCGGCGCGAAGCACGCCGACCCGTCCGTGCCTACTCATCCTAGGGCGGCCGAGATGAAGGCCAAGATGATCAGGGACCTTGAAGCCGGCAACCTGACCAGCGTGATCAGGGAACAGCTCAAGATATCTGAGTCCATAATCCACCGAGGCGTTGAGGCTCTCAGGGCTCAGGGCTATGACGCCCTGCGTAACGAGGTCAGGTCGATGGACACGATGGGCATACGCGGATCGACGTACAACTTCGTCAAGGCTCTGGACAAGCTGGGTAGCAACTCGTCTGAGATCGGCAACATCGTCGCATCTCACGTCGCGCGAGCCATGGTAAAAGACGAACAGCTGGCCATGCAGATGGCGGCCTACATCGATGGGACCGGGGCCGTAGACTACGAGGGCCTAGTGGACAGGACCATCGAGAGGATCCGCAAGGACTACGGAGACAGCAAGTCGTACATAGGTAAGGCCGTGCTGGTCATTCTGGACGAGATGAAGCGCATGCCGTCCGAGGCTAGGCCGCACTCCACGGCAAACACGGGCTTCGCCAACGTGAAGACCGCCTCGAACAATCCGTACGCGGACAGGTTCCACAACGCCGCCATAGCCATAGACAGGACCCTGAGCGACGCCGAGATATCGGACATAGCATCCAACCTTCCTCCTATCAAGGACGCGAACGGCGACGTGGTGTACGCAAGGGTCGACGGCAAGGGCTTCGTGATAGGCAATTCCGGCAACACGTTCCGCACGTTCAAGGATCAGATGGACTTCGTCACCTTCATCCGTGACGCGAGGAAGTCTGGAGCCACGAGCGACGACATCACCATTATGGTGGCGCCCTATCATAGGCACGCCGGTACTGCCGCCGGAGACTTCGCCAAGAACGTCGTCGAGGTGTTCTCGGCCATGTCCGGAGGCCCTAAGTTCCTACAGATGGCCGAAGCCAAGCAGGCGGAGATAACCAGCCTGCGCAAAGAAGTGAAGGAAACCTTCTCTCCGAGCGACTCCGGATCCGTAAAGACCCCGAAGGGCGACAAGACCATATACCCTGAGGCCATTCCCTTTGTCAGGGATGGATTCTACAAGAGCACCCAGCTCATGCTCAACGTGCTGGACTCAATGAACCACGGCATGCACGGCGTTGGCATAATGGACGCCACCTACCAGCTCCAGCGCGGCGGAGGATTGGCCGAGCCGCAGGGCTGGCTTAAGATCGGCGGCGGCAAGGGATGGATACTCTCCATCGAAGAGCTGTTCGACGATGTCAGGGATGGAACGAAGTTCGTTAGCGGCGGACTGCTGGCCTACGAGAAGAAGACCGGCAACCCTGCCAACGGACCGGACGGACCTCATGGCGGCTTCCTGCACAGGCTTGCCACCATGAACATCGAGTCTGAGCTCGGAACCAGCGCCGACTCGATAAGGTTCAGCCACAACGGAAAGGAAAAGAATCTGCACGGACACCTTCAGCTTGCCCTGCGCGAGCTGAACCTGACGGCTCAGAGCTACTTCCCGACCGAGTGGACGGCCAAGTTCGAGAAGCTCATCAACGAGATGAACGACCCGTTCAGATCCGTCATGGGCAGGCCGCATCAGTACGAAGGCAACAAGAGCATAGCCATTCCTCAGCGTAGCTCTGGCCCGGACAGGATCGCCTTGAAGATAGGCGAGCAGGGAGGACTGTTCGCTGTCGCAGGACCTTCCGGCGAGTCTGCCGGCTGGGGCTACATCACGAACTACGGACTTCCGTCCTACGCCTTGGAGCTCATCGCTCCGGGTAGCACGTCTGACTGGAGGGCCAACTACTCTCTAGACCTGTTCGAAAGGCCGCAGATCAATACCGACGGAAGCTGGCTCGTCCTCACCGACAAGTCCGGCCGCACGATAGACAAGATCGATCAGTCTCAGGCCACGCCGAGACAGCTCGAAGCTTTCCGCGAGCGGTTCCTCCAGCTGTCGCAGTACAAGGGAAGGAACTGGATGGTTGGCACCTTCCTCAAGGAGTTCGGCCCGGCCGGCGGCTACGTCGACTTCGGCGTCGTCGGACCCACGTCCACGTTCCTTGATCCTAGGTTCTCCGCCACTCCGTTCGGTAACAACGGCATCAAGTCTCCCTTCATCAACATCCAGCCCGACGACGTGCTGGCTCGCATCAGAGCCAAGTACATCGACAAGGGTCTGTTGCCTGTCCATGTGGGAGAAAAGTCCCCCGGATCGTCGCTACCCGGAATGAGGAACGAGGGATGGAACTCCGGCGACATGCCGGCCATAGCTGAAGAGGCCATGAAGCAGAGGGGCATGATAAGCCCTGAAGCTCAGACTAGGACCGGATGGTCGGAAGTCGCTTCCACCTTCAAGATTGCCGGCAACTCCACCGAAGAGAGCGTCGAGATCAATCCTCAGGGCGCGATGAGCACGCCGATGCTGTACGGAGCCAAGGCCAATGCCAGAGATGGCGGCGGCCCATTCTTCCACGCCGGCCTCAATGACCTGAACCACATTCAAGGACTCGTAGCCATGTACTTCCCAAGGGCGGCCCTCGATCCCGCGGCGGCCGCGGCCTACATCATGAGGATGACCAATCCTCTCACCACGACGCTTGTGCACACCCCGCTGACTAGGACCAAGGAGCAGGACATACAGTTCCGCCGAAGGGTCATGGAAGGCATCCCGCTGATGCAGATCACCGGGGCCAATGTCGCCGGAGGCGAGTCAATCAGCGCCAACGGGGTCAAGAGGCTGGCTTATCTGATGAAACAGCGTGAAATGCTCCCCAAGATCAAACAGCAAGATGAAACCCCCTGATGCCGACATACCGAGCATGGCCAAAGATTCGCTGATCTCGGCGATTCTTGGTGGCGCAGCCATGGCGGCCCGCATGCTACTCAGCGACGAGCCGTTGTCGTTGGGGTGGGTGATACGACGCGGATCTGCGGCCATGATAACCGCATCCATCGTGGGCCTAGTCGCTCAGGATTATATCCAGAGCAAGGGCGCGCTGTACGCTTCCATTGGAGCGGCCGGAGCTGTCGCACCAGAGATCATGGAGTACCTCATCAAGTATGTTCGCTCCAGAGGCGACAAAGAGATATCTCATGCGACACCAAAACAAACCAACCGCAAACGACGCAAGTAACCTGCTGTGGGCAACCTCGCTGATACTATCCATGGCCGCATCTTGTGCGGTCTATACAAGCTTTGTCGTTCAGTCGGTCTTGACCTCTCTTCGATCAAGGGACGCGATGGTCGTCCTCCTGACTCCGGACGGGATCGCAAGCGACGACAAGAAGCTCGAGCAAAACCTAAACGCCGCGCAAAGAGCGCTCGAAGTAAGCGCTGACGTCTCCTTGGCCCTGACGATAGCCTGCATCATAGTGGCCTGCGGGCTGATGATAAGGGTCTGGAAAAACTGGATGAAGTATTCCTCCATGCTTTGTCTTTTCGCCCTGATCGGGTGCGCTAGCAAGCCCGATAAGCTACCCGACGCTCAGCCGGCACCAAAAGGCGTCGAGCTAGACAAGATGGGCAAGGATCTGGATGTCATCGACTCTCGGGTCGCCGCGGCCGTAAGTGTGGCTCGGGAGGCTAACACGGCGGGCAAGCCGGCCGTCGTCGAGTCCGAGCTGTCGGTGGCGTCCTCCTATTTGCCCAAAGCATCAGAAGGAGATCTGGCGTTTGCTCGTCAGCGATCCGAAAAGGCGACGCCGGCCGAGTATGAAGCTCAGCGCAAGAAGGCCGCAGAGAAACAGAAGGCCCTTGAAGCTGAGTGGTCTAACCTTGAGAAGCAGGTCGCCGCGAACAAGGCGGCCCTCGCCGCGCGCGACGCCCGGATAGCCGAGCTCGTGGCCGAGCTGGATCGGGTGAAGAAGGAGGCATCTGCGAACCTGTGGAGTATGGCTGGCGTGGCCGTGGCGGTAGCTGGCGCGCTCGCTACGGCGTTTTTCAGCCCAAAGGCTGGCATCCCCCTCATTATGTGCGGAGCCGCCCTAGGAGCCTTCCCGTTCGTGGTGGACTCCGAGTTCTTCCCTTGGCTGGCCGGCGGCTCCATGGCCTTCCTGTGCCTGCTCGGGCTTTGGTACGCTTATGACTGGGTTAGGGACAGGACCAAGGCCAGCCCGCCCATTGACACGGACCAACCCCACAAACAGGATTAACCCGTTGGTTGTAGATCGCGTGTGAGGTGCCTGCCGAAGGCTTAAAGCCGGATCACTCCGGCGCCTCAACGAAGTCTCGCGGGGAGTCGAACCCCGACAAGGAGAACCAAAATCTCCTGTGCTACCATTACACCACGAGACCGACGAGTGCCCGGAGAGGGATTCGAACCCTCACGCCTTGCGGCGCCAGAACCTAAATCTGGTGTGTCTGCCGTTCCACCATCCGGGCAAGGTTCAGTTACTGAAGGCCTTGAGGAGGGCGTGGATCGCCTTTTTCGCCTTGAGCTTCGCCTTGCGATCAGGGCCGTTGACGACCTTCACCGGCTTGGGAGCCTGCGGAGCGGCGGCTCCGTAGACAGCCGGGTCGAGGCCGAGGGTGCGAGAGAAGCGGATCGCTCCGATCTCGCGCATCACGCCGCGACGGATGAGGTCGGAGACGTTGATCTTTTCCTCACGGCAGGTGAGGATGATCTCCTTGTAGAGCGAGGCCGGGACAGCGGCGGAGAGGACGCCGTGCACGGACTTGCCATAGCCCATGCCGAGGTTCGTCTTCTTGCCGTTGAGCTTGGTCTTGCCCGTGGCGCAGATGCGCTTGGTGGCGCGAGCCTTGCCGGTTCCGCGGATGGCGAAACCTTCGTTGTTGTTGTTGGTGTTGTGGATCATGTGTGGATCTTGTTGTGGGTGGAAAGGAAATGGCCCCGCTAGGAATCGAACCTAGATTAAGCGTTTAGGAAACGCCTGTCCTATCCGTTGAACGACGAGGCCAGAGTGCTTAGTAGGGGACGTCGTCGCCGATCTCAGGCGACGTGGAGCCCGGGCCGGACTTGGCCTTCTTGTACTCGTCGAGGGCGGCACGGAGGTTGAGATCCGCGTCAGAGATGCCCTTGTCGCCGTACGGCTGGGGGAACCACTTGTCGGCGTACCAGTCGAGGCTGTTGGCCGGGAGCTGGCCAAGGGTCTGGCCCTTGTTCTTGCCGAAGTGGAGAGCGACGTTGCGCCACTCGCCCTGCACCGCGCTGGGAGCCTGCTTGGGCTTGGCCGGAGCGTCGTAGGACGGCTTGGCCGGAGCGCCATAGGTCTGGGCGGGCTGGATCACGGCGGCCTGACCATCGTCATCCTCGGCGGCCGTGAACGTGATGGCGCTCAAGGCGTACCGGCGAAGATAGCTATAGATGGAGCCGGCCTTCTGCGCGTCGATCTTCTCCGGGTCGGTGGGGATCTGCGCGCTGAACTCGAGCTGATCGCCGCTGACGTGCAACAGGATCGTACGGATGCCGATGTGGCTACCGATCGAGTCCGGGTGCTGGATGATGGTCCAGCCGTGCTTGGCGAACGTTCCCTTGATCGCATCAATGTGCGAGCCGAGGGTGGCGTACTTGTTGCGGTAGTGCGGGTTGAGGGCGTCGAACTTCGGCGCCGCGACTTCGCTGATAGCCTTGACCAGAGCCGCGGAAGCGACGGCGCTGAGCTTGTTGTTGGTATTATCCATGGGTGGAATTAGTTGGTTTTGGTGAACTTGGAGAGGAAGTTGCGGATGATGGCCGTGGTAAGCGCGCTTGTCGTGCGGTACTCGCTGGACTTGGAGACCTTGATCAGCGTCTTAACTTCGGCCGGAGTGAGTCGAACAGTAAGGAAGTGGCGCTTAGGAAGCATCGTCGGCGGCGTTGTCGGCTTTCTCCCAGTCAGCGATAAGCTGAGCACCGGAGTTGTCGATGGTATTGAAGCGGATGGCGTCGCGCATCTGGCGTCCGATCAGGCGGAGCTCGGCGAGCTTTACGACAAGCTTGTCCATGTCCTCGATGATCTTCTGCTGTTCGGCGACGACCTTGCTGACTCGTTCGTTGAGGAGGTGGTAGCTCTCCTGAGCGTTGGCGAGCTCGGCGCGGGTAGCCATGAGCTGGTTGTTGGTGTGGAGCGCGTTGAGCGCGTTATTGATGATGTCGTCCATGTGGAAAGGGTGCCCCCTTTCGGGGGCCGGTTGGTTAGGCCTTCTTGGCGTTGATGATCGCTTCGAGGGCGGCGACGCGCTGGTGGAGATCCTCGACCGCGGCCACAGTTGCGTTGTGGATGCGGATCATCTCGGGCATGTCCTCCTCGGGGTTGACCTCGGAGTGGCGCTTGCCGAGCACCGCGATGAACGGGTCGTGAGCTTCCTTGATGATGTTGTGGATCTCCTCGCGGGAGAGCACTTTGGTGGGTTTGATGTACATGACGTGTGGTTGTTTGTTGGTTTGGTTTTCCGGGTGGAAATTAGTTGGCGCGAATGGCGTTGCGAGCGTTGATCAAGGCGTCGAGCACTTCGCCGTCGGACATGTAGGCGTCGCCCTTGCCGGTGAGACCAGCAAGATCAGCGATCTTGGCCCAGTCGAGCTCGATGGTGACGCGGACAGTCTTCTGGGATCCGTAGCCCTGAGTGCAACCGATGGCCCTGACCGCAGGAAGGTCGCCGGCAAGGCTCTGGAGCTTGGCGTTGTGGGCCTTGAGGGCGGCCTTCTGGACGTCACGGGCATCGCGCTCCATCTCCACGGCCGTGTCGGTCATGGTGGTGGCCTTGTAGTAGTCGTAGACGCAGGCGTTGACCTTGTCGTTGATGATCTTGACGAGTCGCTTGGCGGTGCTGTCCGGGTTGATGTCACGGCTGGCACGGCGGAAGCTACCGACCTCGCCCTTGGAGACGACAGTCGTGAACTGCTTGCCCTTGGCGGCGTTAGGGCTCACGTCCCAGATCATGTAGGACACATGGGACACGGGGCCATCCTTGCGGTTCTTGTCGGCCGTGATGGACATGACGACGTTGCCGACATGATCAAAGCGAGCGAAGGGGTTGTCGGTCTCGGGGAGATCCATCCAGCTGAACTCACCGCGCTCGAGGCCGCAGAGCTTCTGGAGCTTGGCGACGTTGGCGCGAGCCTCGGCAACCTTGGCGGTAAGGGCGTTGAGGCTCTTGCTGTCGCTCTCGGAGAAGATCACGCGGATCTCGGTGCGCTCGTAGGAGCCGTAGCCGGTGTCGCCGGTCTTGGTCTCGGTCACGGCCTTGTAGCCGGCCTTGGCGAGAGCGGCGAGGGCCGCGTTGAGGATCTGGGTGGCGCTTTCGGCGCTCACGTTGCTGTAGGTGATGTTAGACATGCGTGTGATTGGGTGAGGAGATCACTATCCCTAGGTGTGCACCCCTGTGCAACACCAATTTAACATTATTTCGTAAGTCGCTGATACTGAACGTGATATTTCAGCATCTTTTTCTGGAAATTGAGGGGTGTGCACCAGATCCGACCCCCCATTTTGGCATATCCGGCCACCCCAAAGCGGTATCCGGCATAGACGTCGGCGAACGTGAGCTCCCGGCCAAGCTTAAGCTTAAGGCGTTCGTATGTAAGATCCAGATACAGCTTACATGCGGTCGTCGCGTAGTATCGACTATGTGCATACGTCCACGGAAGAGAGCTCACCTCATACCACGCGTCGTGAGTTATTCCATACGCACCGCGCGCGATCACAACGCCTCGGCTCTTATGCTCGTATGCGTCCGGCTGGCTGACGATGCCGGTCTCGAGCTCACGCACCCATGCGAGCTGATCGCCCTTGGCCACGATGCCAAGCATGAGAAGCAACCACCTCATTTTGCAGGCCTCCATTTGTTGCGCTCCATGATCTTAGCCCATCGCTCTTTATTCCATTTCTGGAAGGAAGCTATGACCTTCCTTTCATGGGGCGTCAGCTCTTTGAGCCCGGGCTTCATAATTTCTGGACGGCGCTTCTTCATATCATCTCGGGCGTCTCGACGCCGGGAGCGACGGCCACGCTCGCAAACAGATCCTTGTCCTTGAGACGTGCGACGAAGGCCGCGCCGATCTCCTTGTCCGGGAACCTATCATGCAACGACTGGCCGGTGTGATTGGTCGTGATGATGGTAGGCTTGCACGACTGCGTGCGCTGGTCGATGAGGGCAAAGAGCACGGAGGCCATGCGCTCCGTCATCTTCTCCTTGCCCAGATCGTCGAGCCCAAGCACGTCGCACTCGACGAGCTCTTTCATCGTGCGGTCCCACCTGTCCTTGCCCCACGCGCTCACCAGCTCGGCCTCAAGCTCGAACATGGTAAGCACCCGGACATAACGCTTCATGCCTTTGAGCCTGTTGCGGACGTACCAAAGGCAACGCGTCTTGCCCTTGCGCGTGGCCCCGTGGATCAGGAGCGAGCGCTTGGTCTTCGACGGATCCCAATGCAGGGCGACGTTGCGAAGCACCTCGGGCAACCTGTTCGGGTCCGTGTCCTTAAAGAGCTCCGGGCATCCATCCGTGTTGCTAGGGCTGGGCTTGATGCCCTCCTCCTTTGCGCGGATGGCCTCAGCCGCAAGCACGCAGGCGTCAGCTTTGCAGTACTCGGCTGGAGCCAGCTTGATCACGTTGCCGGCGATCTCGAGGAGCTTGGGCTCAATCATGGCCCCACAGTTCACGCACGGCTTACCTTCGTGGCTCATTGTACATCTCCCTGATGGTCTTCTCGCTGAAGGCCTTGAGCCTGCCGTTGAGGCAGAGATTGAAGTACCGGACCTTGCCCTTCACCCGGGCCTTGAGGGGCCGGACGACAGAGCCATCAGGAAGCATGTAGTACTTGGTGTTGTTGATCTGTTTCATGATCAGAAGCCTTTCGCGTGGTCGTTGTCGGACTGGGCCGGCTTGCTGATGCGCACATAGCCGTGCTGGCCCGCCGGCGCCTTCACATGGATCGACTGCCACTCGTTGCGGCCCGACACCTCAAGAGCGTCGATGGCCGCCTTAGGATCGAAGCCAGACAGGTATTTGGCCTGCTTCACCTGCCATGTGAGGCTGGTGGTCCACTTGCGCTGACGCCTGAGTGCGATGTAGTCAGACCAAGCGTTCCAGAGATCCTTAGGCCAAGCCTTGATGATGGTCTGAAACTCCTCCGCCTGTATCTTAGTCTTATCGTTTATATCATTAGTATCTATTGGGTGAAGTTTCTTTCGCCCCTCCCCTGAAACTTTCTTCACCCCCCCGGTGAAGTTTTCTTCACCCCCATCGAGCGCGAGGGTGACGATGTCCCAGAGGACGCCGTTCGGGTCGCGCTTGATGTGGCCGGCAAGCTCAAGCTCGCCGATCAGGAGCTGAACATTCCGATCAGAGCAGTTCAGGTACGCGGCAAGCGTGGCGCGCGACGCGTAGCACCCCTTCTCGTTGGAGAGGATGTGCACGATGGACCACAGGAACTTGGCGTTGGCGCTGATGTTGGGGTCGCTGAATATCTTGGCCGGTATCCAGACGCCCTTGAATGGAAGGTCGCTCATTTGGTTTCGTACTTGTCGATGCAAGGCGGCACGAGGCCAACCTCTGATCTAGGTTTCATCAGGTTGGTCACGACCTCGATGGCCGTAAGCCACTTGTCCTCGAAGTCCTTTGCCTCGATGGCGTAGTAATTTACCTGCTGTTTCAGCCGCTCGACCTCGGCCTTGAGCTGGGCGTAGTCCTCATGTGGCACCCAGTTGCCATCCGGGTCGCGCAACATCTGCGCGATGCCGCCGGCCGGAGCAGACAGGTACATGACGTACCTGTTGCCCTCGCCTTTGTGGGATCCGAGTTCGCTCATCGCTTGTGGCTCGTGGAGCGTTCCTTCCAGCCATCAGGCGTGTGTGCCCGGATGCTGGCGACGTAGCCATCAGGCTTCCAGTCGAGCCTGATGGTCATGTCGGAGTGTTCGTAGGTGATGAAGCCCTCGCCCTGCATGATGTAGGGCGTGTTCTCGATCGCGTCGACGAGCTTGCTGTCGGCCCACGCGTCGAAGCCGAGCCGGTTGATATGGTCGAACATCAGAGCGTGGCCCTACGAAGGTAGGTCTCGTCGTTGGTGGACTGGAAGTACATGCGGAAGATGCCCTGAATGAGCGACTTCTTGCCTTCCTCCAGCGTGTGCTGGCTGATGTCGTACGCGCGGTGCGTCATGTGATCCTTGGAGCTCACGACGTACGAGCACTCGGCCGGCTTATTGTAGAACGCAGAGGCCAAAAGCGTATAGGTGTAAGCCTGCAACGGCCAGTTGCTGTCGCGCGACTTGCGACGCACGGCCACCTCAGTCGAGGAAGGAGCGGTCTTGTAATCGCCGACGAACACCTTGCCGCAGTTGAGCACCTCGACGTAGTCGAGCTGGCCCTTGATGCGGAAGTTGCTGATCGTGTGCTTGGGGCTGGTGACGCTGACGCTGGCCACGAGGCTGAGCTCATAGTCAGGCTTGGCACCGCCGGCAGGATTGAGCGCGCGCATCAGCTTGAACGCATCGATGGCGAGCGTGGACGCTTTGTTCGCGACCTCTTCGCTGATCGGCGTGAGCCCGGAGCTTTCGGCCGCCGTGCTGTACTGAAGCCACAGGGCCTTGCCCTCCTTGGTTCGCCTGTCGAGCTTGGGCACGACCATGTAGATCTTGCTGATGTCGTCGCCCGCGCAGACCGAGTGATAGTAGCGGCCGAGCAGGATGTCGTCAGTCGTGTCCTGTTCGTCGTAGATGCGCTTGCCGGCGTTGAGGCCATGCTCGAGCACCTTCTTGATCAGGCTCTGGTTGACGGCTCCATACTCGCGATACTCATCGCGGTCGATCTGGATGACGTTGTCGACCTTGAGGGTCGCGTTGTTGATGAACTCAAGCTCGTCTCTGAGCGTGAGCGGTTCGTTTGGGTTTTCCATGTGTGTGGTGGGAAATTATCGGGTGGTAAGGTCTTCGATCCAGTCGAGGATCATGGGCATGGCGTCCGGGCCATACTCGACGCCCTCGATGGTGACCTTCTGGGCACCACGCGAGAGCGCGCGATAGGCGTCGAACAACTCGCGCCGGAGCTGGTCTGCGATGGGGTCGCTCATTTGCGTTTCTTGATCTCGCGCTTGAGGACAGGCTGGATGACCACGCGGTCCCATCCCCAGTCGCCGATGTACTTGGATTCCTTGGCGTGGGCCTTCTGGGCCAAGCTCATGTTGCCACAGTAGCCGACGACATACCAATCGTCCTTCCAGCCCTGCATCTCGACGTGACGAAGGCCGAGCATAGTGGCGTACTTCTGGTACTCTTCGATCTCCTTGGGAGTGAGAGCCGGGTTGGCGAGCTTCGCGCCGATCTTGGCGAGCTGTTCTTCGAGGTCTTTCATCCGGCCGGCGCGCCACTTGGGCCCGCGCAAGCAGGCGATGGCGTACTGGTATTCCCGGTTGCTCTTGCGGGTGTCGACGACCTCGTCGGCGATCATGATGGTGTATTCGTATTTGGACATGTTGGTTATCGGGTGAGGAGATTGAGTTTCTCGAGCATGGCGCGAACCTCATCGCACATATCGCGATGGAAGTTCAGCTTGCGCTCGAAGCGCTTCGCGTTGAGCGAGGCCGAGGCATCCGGATCATGCTTGGGGTTCTTGTAGTGCTCTTCGATGGCCTTGGTGTGCTCATCGATGATGGCCGAGAGTACTTCTCGGACCTTCAGTTCTGCGGCTGTTCTCATGTGCGTGTAGTTGGGTTGGAGACAAGTGTTTTGACCCATCTGGCCATGAGTGTCAAGCTGTTTGAACTATTTATTTGGTGGGCCCTGCCGGATTCGAACCGGCAACCAATCCCTTATGAGGGGACTGCTCTGACCATTGAGCTAAGGGCCCAGTCAAATCATTCCTGATCGCCGGTGCGTATTATGACCGGCCTGCGTTCGCCCATATAGGCCACGCCCCGGACAACGTTGTAGTCTACCCACTCGACGGCGGTCTGCAACCGATCATCTTCATCGACGTCGTCGAAGCCCTCGTAGAATGCGGCCACGAGCTTCTCGTAGCTGTAGATCACATGGTTCGCGTCCATGTCCCAACCCACGATCGCGGTGTCGAGCTGTTCGCGCGGCTCGAGCAAGATACAGCCCATCAGGCCATCCTCGATGTCGAGCACATCATCGAACCATGTGCGGTATTTGGCCTTCACATCAGCCCCAAGCTTATCAGCTGGGCTCGTGCTCAAGCGCGGTTTGATTTTCTTAGCCTTCGGTTGTTTGCGTTTGCGTGTCATGGCAATCCAATGCAGATCAGATCGTATCACATGTCCATACCAATATACGAGTCGGCCGCAGATAGAGAGCGCGAGCATCAGGTCGCCCAGCTCATAGCCGTGCGCTGGAATTGCACGCCCATCAAGTCGGGCCATTTGGCCATGCACGACTATGCCCTATGCAGGCACGACCATAAGGACAACCGGCTACTAGCTCATGCCTATCTCGAGATCAAATGCCGCTCCCTCCATAGGCCGCTATTCTGGCTATCCAAGGCCAAGTGGGATTACTTGCTAGAGCTAGCCGATACGACGTCATGTCCGGCCTTCCTTGCCGTCTATTGTGCCACGTCCGGCCTTGTCCATTACATCCAAGTCCGCAACCCCTACCCGGAGACCACATATGCCGGCCGATCAGACCGGCCAGATGACCCTAAGGCCAAGGAGCTAATGGTCGTCCTCCCAGCATCACGTTTTAGCCCCCTAGGTAAGCTCCTGAGGCCATTTGATGGCCAAGCCTAGCCAGACTACCGGATGAGCCGATTGTGAGCCGTATTGGTCAGGGATAGGGATATAATCGACGCGTGACCCCCGACTGGTAGCCTCCTAAAGAACGACCCCATGTCAAGCCCCCTCAGCTCAGATTTCTGATCAGCGCGACGTAATGATGAGCTTTGAGCTCATATTGGTGTATCGATTAGACATAATGGATCTTGTGCGAAATCGATATGTGAGCTCCTGACCCCTGATTAAGGGGGCGGGGGGGGTCCACCGGCGGCCGGCGGCGGCGGGGCTGACGGGTTATCAACCTCACCGCTTATATCCAAAAAAGACCCCCTCGGATCCTTAGCCCAGTCGAGGTATTTCGCGGTTTCCTGAGGCTTCCCGGGCACGATATTGGCGTCCAGCACGTTCTCTTTGGCCTTCGCGAGCTCGGCACCCCTAGATTTGAGTAGTCTGTCGAGGGAAGTATGGTCGATTGAAAATCTGTGTTCTACGACGGCCTGCGGCTGGTCTTGGAGGGTCTGAATCTTGTCTATGGCGATGCCCATGGCGATGGGGATCTGGGAGACGTGGAGCTGGTCCAGCTCGTCGACCAGCTTCTGGCTGGCCTGCTGGACGAAGCTCTTGAGGTTCCGGACAGTCGAGGCCTTGAACTCGTCGTTCAGGCCGGTGGACTCCGGCATGGCCCGTTTGATCGCCATGACGTTGTTCGGCGACATCCGCTGAAGCTTGGCGATTTCGTCTATGCCGCGGCCGGCTCGCAGGAGCTCGCGCACGGCTTCTTTGCGTTCTTCCGAGACGCGAGAGGCGTTGTGATCCGAGCTGGGGTTCGTATCCAGACGCTCATTATCGTTTGACATGCTTCGGGAGTGTCGCGACATTCGCGTCCATGTCAAACGAGCTTGTCGGACGTGACCCCTTGAGAATTGATTTCGTCGCGCACGTCGAGCCCATCAGGACGACGCACCAAGCTGACCTCCGGATCCTCAAGACCAAGGATGGCCGTCAGTTCATCGGCAAGACATCCAAGTCGAAGATCAAGAATTGGGGCGAGCTGTTCGCCATGCAGATCCGCCGGCACAAGCCGGACAAGCCGCTGGAAGGCCCGCTCTGGCTCAGGCTTACGTTTGCCTTCCCCCTGAACAAGGGTGACAAGGGCAAGAGCCTGCCGCATCCGGTCAAACCGGACTGGGACAACCTGCCTAAGACTGTGTGCGATATCCTGACGCGCGAAGGATTCTGGCATGATGACGCACAGGTCGTCTTTGGTCAGGTCGTGAAATGCCGCCACTCTCAGCCGTTCGTCGGAGTCCGCATATGCCCGGCTCCGTGGATCGATGAACCCTTTGTCGAAGCCTTGTATGCATCCCACAACCCAGACTGAGAAGGAGATAATAGCCCGGTATGGCTTGCCTCGAGATGAGATGATCGCCTTCCGGCGCACTCAGCTCAAGGAGGGCGAGGACTGGTACCGCGTCCATCAGGGGGCCAAGCCGGCCCACATGTGCCCGATCGCCTTCACCGACGGCGGATACCTCAAGGTCATGGCCAAGTTCAAGCTCACCACCACCGAGCAGGACGTCTGGCCGAAGGTCGCCGTAGTCTCGCGGAACAACTGGCCGAACCAGAAGCTCATGACTGTCCTGATCGACGGCAAGAGCCACAACGTCATCGTCGCCAACGCCAAGCTGTTCTACCCCGGGGCCGAGGTTGAGGTTGACCGGAAGGGTGGTAAGCTAATCTGCTCGCAACGGCCGATAAGCGCGGCCAAGCTTTTTCACGCCATTAAACGTCGCCATGAAGAAACCAATCCCCGGAAAGAAATCCAGTAGCTCCAGCTCCAAGGGCTGGAAAGGCATGAAGGGCTGTTAATGGCCGTTCCCTCTCAGGAGGAAGACGACCTACTACAGGTCCCCAACCCAGCTGAACAAGCTCGGGTTCGGGGAGCCATCAAGTCACTAAGCCAGATGATGTCCGAGAGGGCGTCACAGCAACAGGCCGAGATCGCCGCTCAGTACGGACTCGGAGCTGACATGGCGTTCCGTCGACGCGTTACTCTTGAGTCCGGAGCGGCTGGCATCGTCGCCGCTGGCGGGCCAAGAAAAGGCGGCTACGTCGGACTCGAGTCCGGTGCGGCCGGAATCGTCGCCGCTGGCGGAAGAAAAACAGGCGATCATGTGACGCTCGGCATGGGTGCGGCTGGCATCAAGGCCCAGAACCAATCCTACCTGTCCCGGAAAAAAAGTGGCGTGGGCGCCCTTGCGGGCGCCAGATACGGCACTCCCGAGATGTTCCCGGGCAAGTTTCCGCACATCGTCTGCGGCCCTGTATCGGTTGGCTTTGGGCGGTCGGCTGGCGGAGTGAACCTTAACATACTTGCTTCCGGAAGTACCGGATTTGCTGGCCGCACTAACGCGTGAGCTTCGACCAGATCAACATCGGGACCCGTGACGACCCGTTGATGGTCACGAAGCACCCGATAATACACACTCCGACCAAGGAGGATCTGATAGAGCTGGCGCGTGAGCTTGGACCGGAGGCCGCGGCCGAAGTACTCAAGCGTCGCGAGGAGAAGATCAAGGCGGAGGAGCTCGACCCGTATCGCCATGGATTCGAACCTGACCATTGGCGCGAAGCCGACGGCCTGCTCATGGCCGGCAACGAGCTTCTCATCATGGGCGGCAACCGAGCCGGCAAGACGGAGTACGCGGCAAAAAGGGTGATGCAACTCCTGTGCTCGCGTCCGAACTCTAGGGTGTGGTGCCTGCACACTACGTCGCAGACCTCGATCCAGATGCAACAGGCGGTCATCTGGAAATACATGCCGCCGGAGTACAAAAACGCCAAGAAGACGAAGGTAACCAACATTCAGTACTCCCAGAAGAATGGATTCACCGACGCAACGTTCGTTCTTCCGAACAGGTCGCAGATCTTCTTCATGAACTATGGTCAGGAGAAGAAGGTCATCGAAGGTGGCGAGCCTGACCTGATATGGTGCGACGAGCTTGTGCCTCCGGATTGGGTCGAGACGCTCCGCTACCGACTCGTCACGCGATCCGGCAAGATGATCCTGACCTTCACTCCGATCACCGGATACACTCCTGTCGTCAAGGAGTACGTCTCCGGGTGCCGCTTCAAAAAGACCCTCAAGGCAGACCTTCTACCCGACACGCAAAATGTACCCAACATACCTAAGGGCCATATGCCCTACACGGCTTCGTGTATCAAGGGATCCGCGAACGTCATCTGGTTTCACTCCATCCTCAATAGCTATTCTCCTTTCGAGCAGATCAAGCTGGCTCTGAGGGGGAGGGGGCCGTACGAGGTAAAGATCCGCGCGTACGGATGGGCTGAGTCCCTGTCTGGATCCCAGTTCCCACGATTCGGAGAGCCGAACATAATACCTCCAGAGCGAATACCGAAGGAGGGTACCAACTACATGGTCGTCGACCCGGCGGGAGCTAGGAACTGGTTCATGCTGTGGATGCGGGTAGACAAGGACGGCAATAAGTACGTCTACCGCGAATGGCCGGACATAAGCATGGGCGAATGGGCCCTCAACGGAGAGAAGCCTGACGGCAAGCCCGGCCCGGCTCAGAGGCAAGGGGCTGGCATGGGCCTCGTCGAGACCAAGCAACACATACGCTCGCTTGAAGGCGACGAAGAGATCTTCGAGCGGTACATCGACCCTCGCGCCGGAAACGCGACAGTCATCAATAAGGAGGGCGGAACCACGCTCATACAGCTCCTAGAGGAAGACCCGGAGCCGATGTGGTTCACGCCTGCCGCCGGCCTCAGGCTCGAGGAGGGCGTAAATATTATCAACGACTGGTTTTCATACGACCAGAACCAACCGATCAGCGTCGTTAATCAGCCGAAGCTCTACATCTCAGAGGACTGCATCAACACAGCTTGGTGTATCAGGGAGTGGACCGGCCTAGACGGAGAGAAGGGCGCAAGCAAAGACCCGGTGGACTGCCTACGCTATCTGGCAGTCATGCAACCCGGCTACGCCGACGACAAGACCTTCAAGGCCATCGGAGGGGGATCTTACTGACCACCATGATATCCATACCTGCCGGCACTCCTCCGTTGCTTCGACTAGCCGAAGCCCAGAGCATCTTCAACATCAGCAAGTCCACGCTGTTGCGCATGAGGCGCCGCGGCGACGTCAGGGTCTACAAAACCACGGGAGGACAGTTCATGTTCTACCGCGACGACCTGATCGAGCACATTTCCAAGAACACCAATGGCAAACATCAAGTACAAGGACCATCGCAATCAGCGTGACCAGCTGGCGTACCACCAGCGGGTACCGGATATCCAGTTCCTGCTGAACGAGTATCAGCGCTCGGCCTACTTCGGCACGATGGTGTCGAAGATGAACTACGCCGATGATATCCGTCTAGCTCGCTGGCCGGGCCAGACCGACGACGGCAAGAAGCATAGCTACGCCCGGCCCGACGGCGATCCGGCGTTCCCGTTCGAGGGCGCTTCCGATGTCCGCGTCCGCCTAGTCGATAGGCTCATCAGGGAGCAGAAGGCCCTGCTCATGCACTCGTTCAAGGCGTGCACGCTCAAGGTCGGCGGCACCGAGATCAACGACACCATGTCCGCGGCGTCTGCCACGAACCTGATGAGGTGGCTCATCGAGACCAAGATGAAGCTCGAGCTCCACAAGGAGGCCGAGCTCACGGCCGACTACATGCTTCACTACGGATGGTCCATCGTTCAGATCGGCTGGGAGCGCGAAGCCGGCAAGCGCATCCAGCCCTTGACCATACAGGAGTTGGCTCAGGCCGCCCAAGCCCAGCAGATGGCCGGGGCCGACGGCAGAATGGGCGCGCTCGTCGCCGCCCTCTCCGACCCCAAGAAGCAAGACTACGCGGTACAGCTCATGATGGCCTACCTGCCTGATCAGTCCGAGTCGCAGGTCAGGAAGATCGTCAAAGACCTCACGGAGACCGGAGAGGCCAGCGTGGAGCAACCCTTCATCGCCAAGAACCTGCCCGTCGTCACGGCCCTAAAGCCCTACGACGAAGTATGCTTCCCCCCGGAGACCAGCGACCTTCAGAAGGCGCGCGTCATCTTCAGGCGTCAGTACGTCACCGAAGTCGAGCTCAGGTCCATGGCTGAAGTCGCCGGATGGAAGAGCGACTTCGTGGAAGCCGCATCCCGGACGATGGGCAACCACTATTACTTCAATGACCCGAACCTAGTCCCCACGACCACGATGTTGAACTCCAACATCCAGCGCGGCGACAACCTAGTCGAGATCGTCTGGGCGTACTACCGCCAGCTCGATAAGGACAACATCCCGGCCATCTACTATACTGTGTTCTGCCCGCAGGTGGGCTCGGAGATGTACGGAATACAGGAGATGCTCAACTACGCCCACAACCAGTACCCGTTCGTCGAGCTACGCATGGAGACCTCGCGCCGTCAGGTCACGGAGTCGCGCGGCATACCCGAGCTCACCAAGACGGAGCAGGACGAAGTGAAGGCACAGCACGACGCCATCAGGGATAGGACTGCGTTCGAAGTCCTGCCTCCGGTCAAGGTGGTCAAGCGAATCGGAGCCCTGAACAGGATAGCCCCCGCCCAAGTTCTGCCGGTCACCAACAAGGACGACTACACTTGGCTCGAACCCCCTGCCGGCCGCGCTGAGTACGCATTCCAGATCATCGAGCAGGTCGAGAAGAACCTAGGCAACTACTTCGGCTTCCAAGTCGGAGAAAAGCCTATCGACCCGGTAAAGATCCAAATGATGAAACAGCTTCAGATCGACAACTGGCTCATGTTCTGGACTCGTTGCTTCAGCCAGATGTTCACGCTGTGCCTCCAGTACATGCCTGAAGAGGAGATCGTCCGCATCACAGGTTCCCCTTTGAAGCAGGGCATGTCTGACATCCATACGCAGTACGACCTTAACGTACGCTTTGACGTACGCGACGCCGACCCTGAGTTTGTCCGCGAGAAGCTCAAGTCCATCGTCGAGACTGTCGTTCCTCTTGACGTCTCCGGCGTTATCGACCGCGACAAGCTCGTGAAGCTCGTCATCGAGTCCATCAGCCCGGATGCCGCCCGAGAGCTCGTCATCGACAAGGCCACCGCGTCGCAGAAGCTGTACAAGGACGTCACCAGCGACATCGCGCTGATGATGCTCGGCAACGAGGCCATGTACGTCGAGAACGACCCGCAGGCTTCGTCCAAGCTACAGTTCGCTCAAGACATCCTAGCCAAGAACCCGAAGGCCCAGCAGGCCGCTCAGGGCGACAGGATATTCCAGATCCTTCTCGAGAACTACATGAAGCAACTTCAGTTCTCCGTGGAGCAGGAAAAGAACAAGCAGATTGGACGCGTCGGCGTCTCGCCGGCCACCGAAAAGATCCAAGAGGAGTTCGGCAAGGCCGCGCAAGAAGGAGCCGCCCCGGCCGCCCAAGCTCCCACCGCAACCCCTGATCAACTCGCATGAGCCAACCAAGAAACCCAAGTGACGTAAATCTGGCCGTTCAACGCGCGCTGGAAAACCAAAGCATTCATTGCAACGAGATGTTCAAGGCCGTCCTCGTTGTGATCGACATGTCCCTACAGATAGAAATGTCTAGGGTCATGTCGGCCGGAACGACCGGCGAAGCTAGGATCCACAGCGCCGGCCGGCTGGACGCCCTAAACGACATCCTCGTCGAGCTTCAGTCTAGGCGCGACGTGGCGATCAGCACGCCAAATACGGCTCAAACCAATCCACCGCCCGCATGACGCTTGTGATGCCGGACCAAGGATACACATTTTGACCTGTCTCTGCGGACGTTAAACGCTGATCCACACATGGAAAACGACCAACAGCCACAAGCTGACCTCGATCTTGGGAACGAGTATAATCCCCCCATGAACCAAACCGCGGGACAGGCCGAACCCCGCGCTGTAGAAAAGCCCGAAGATTTCTTCTCTCGGGTGCTGTCTGCCGGCCAGACGGAACAAACCACCGGCGAGGAGTCGCCGGAAGCGCCCGAGGCGGAAACGCCGGAGGCAACCACGGAAAGCCAAGAGACCGAACAGCAGGCCGAGCAACCCGTATCCTCCACCAAAGGGATGCAGAAGCGCTTGGACAAGCTTACGGCCCTAAGGCGGGAAGCCGAGGAACGAGCCCAGAAGCTAGAACAGGAAGTCGCGGATCTCAAGCGATCCAAGGCCGTCGTACGCACCGAGTCGCCAAATCCTTTCGCGCAACTTGAGAGTGTGTCCGATATACAGGCCGAGTTTGAGAAACAGCGAAAAATCCGCCTATTCTGCGAGCGTTACCCGGACGGATACTACCCGGAAAATGGTGAGCCGGTGAGCAAGGAGTCCATAGCCAAATCAAAGGTCAAGGCCCTCCTAGCCATCGAAGAACACCTTCCGCAACAGATGGAGTACATCCAGACCCGGTCGCAAGCCAAGCAGATCGCCTCGAGCGAGTTCAAGTGGCTTAACGACCCTACGGATGACCGCACGGCCAAGGTGAAAGCCTTCGTCGACGCAGTCCCGGAGATAAAGCGGTTCCCGGATTACGAGATCTATGCGGCGCACATGGTGAACGGACTGACGAGCTACCAAGCTCAGAAGGCCCGAGCCAAGTCAGCCCCGGCGCGAGTTCCGATGCAACCCATGAGCACAGGCTCTGCCCCGACTAAGCCCCAAAAGGGTGATGCCGTGGAAGGTGCCGCGAGCATGGATCGCTACCGCAGGACGGGCTCTATCGATGATCTGGCAAACGTGTTCAAAAACAAGTTCGTCTAACCCCCAAAGACCATGGCCAACCTCTACGAAAGCCAGTTCCAGAACGAGCGCCCCCTACCCGGTGCGCGCGTCGGTATCCGAGAAGAGCTCTCGGACCTCATCCTCAACGTCGACATGAAGGACACGCCCATCACCTCGATGGCCAAGCGTGGCTCCAAGCCCGGCAACACCACGTTCCGCTGGCAGGTCGACCGCAATCCCGATCCGTCGATCGAACTCGGCATCCTCGATGGTGCTGACGTCGACCCGACCAATCCCAAGGATAGCGCTGAGTTCAAGCAGTACACGATCGGCTACCGCACGGAAGTGGAAAACAACATCCACATGTTCCGCCGCGCTGTCCACGTCTCTAACCTGACTCAGGACATCCTCAACATCGCCGGCGTTAAGGACGAACTGTCCCGCCAGCTGTCCAAGGCCACCCTCGACCTGAAGCGCTCCATGGAGCTCACCTTCACGTCCGACGTCCTCCCGGCCCGCGATAACGGCACCAACATCCCTTACAGGACCCGTTGCCTTACCTCGTGGATCAAGAACGACCTCGCCACGGCTGGCACCAACAAGCAGGTCAAGTACGGCATCACCGACTCCAACAAGCAGGTGATCCGCCCGATTGACTCGAACTTCACCACCCCCAGCACGTCCATCATAGGTACCGGCCTTACTGTCGATAACCTCTCTGAGAACGACGTTCAGGACGTGATGACCTCGGTCTACGAACAGACCGGCCAGTTCCGCTCCCACGAAGCCGTCGTCGGCACCTCCCTCAAGAGGCAGTTCACGAACCTCGTGTACACCCAGCGCGCTCCGGCCCTCGACTCCAAGATCACCAACAACCGCGACGCCAACTCGGATACCATCAAGGCCTCCGTCGACGTCTTCGAAGGTGACTTCGGCCGTCTGTCCCTGATCCCGTCGCAGTTCCTGCACGCCGGCGTCAACCCGTACACCATCAAGCACGTCCCCTCGGACACGGCTACCCCGTACCACGTCTATGACGGCGTCCAGACGGATTCGGCCAACATCGTCCAGAGCAACGTGACGTGGGTCGGCGACACCCCGACTGTCGACACGACCTCCGCCGAGGCCAAGTACGCCACCGAGGCTGAAGCCAAGAAGCACGTCAATCTGCACGCGCAGAACGCCAAGTGCAAGGGCTTCATCATCCCGTGGGAGTACCTCGAGATCCGCTATGGTGGCAACATCGCGCAGGTCCGAGAGCTCACCGAAAACGGCGGTGGTCCTCGTCGCATGATGGAAGCCATGGCCGCTCTGGTCGTCCAGAGCCCGCTGTGCTTCGGCATGTTCGACTACAAGGCTAACAACGCCTAATCGTACGAGGTCGTGGCTGAGCTCCCTCCCATCCACGAAACCATCCCGGGCGATCTCCTTAAGCCGATGCTTGAGGAGTTCCGCTCGGGGTGGAACCTCCGTAAGGTCCAAGCAGAGGCGGCTCGGAAGCTCATTGCCGAGACCAACAAAACTGAGCACCAATTTTCCGAGGGTCTGGGCCAGCTGAAGGCCCGTATCCCTATCGACTTTTATCAGCACATGAAGTTCTTGTTCGGCCCGGATATCTGGCAGGACAAGAAGTTCCTGAACCGAGTCCTTCAGGAGAACCCTGAGTTCAAGCCGACTGTCGCCGCCAAGACGCAGATAGTCGCGCCGGGGCTTCCCTTCTGATGCGCACCTGCTACTTCAGCGAGATCCTCCACATAGCCCTCCAGCTCTGTGGCCTTGACCGCAACCTGACCACTCCGGACAGGTTCGCCATGATCCGCGACTTCGCCAGCCGAAGGCTCCAGAAGATCTGGGAGTCTAATGACTGGCCCGAGCTGAAGAAGTACACCCAATGCCAGACCGAGATGGTCGGCGAACGCATGAGGATAGTCCTGCCGGCCAACATCGGTCAGGTCATAGCAGTATGGAGCCGCGATCCAATTGGCTCTACCCATGCCGTTCAGAAGGACATAGAGACCATCGACGACGGCATCTATCTGGTCAACGAGCTGGATAGTACTGTCTGGGTCGAGCATCGCCCGGACGCTCCCGTCCTGTCTGGCGACGCGTGGGTTTCCACGCAGTCCTACAGTCCGGGCGCTCAGGTCTACTATGACGCCGGTAGCTCCTCTGGCTCGCTGGTGCCCGTTCAGGGCTACGCGATACAGGGCGACTTCTACACCTACGTCGGCACCACCCCCAGCTCTGCCGGATCGGCTCCTACCATCGGAGCTTGGGAAAAGGTGAAGATACCGAAGCTCTTCTCAGACTATATGGCCCAAGGCGCATTTTCGGACTATAGCCGCGCGCAGGGCACCCTTGACGTCAATACCCTAGGCTACATCGAAGGCCGTACCGAGGAGGCCAAGGTTCACGCCATGGACCAAGTCCTACGACAGCAGGGCAATGTGCGTCGCATCAACTTCCGAGGATACTAAAATGTTCAACAAGACCACCCCCCTAATCAAGCGGTTCAAGACCAAGTCGTTTACGGCTTCCGCCACCGCCACCCAGATACCTCCCGTCGAACTTGGCGAGCAGCGCATTCAGATCCACATCCAGCCTAAGGCCGCCAACTGCGTCATCAGGTTCAACGAGTCCGACACCGACGGCTTCCTTGTCCTGACCAACGGCATCTACATTATCGAAGGCTATCAGGGCCCGCTGTTCATCACCGGCTCCGGCTCCGTCATCGTCTACGAGGGCGTTATCTAATGGGCTCGTCGTATCTGCCCCCTCCGGAGCAGAACGTCGTCAACGTTGGCGATGAGCTGTCTCAAACGGCCATAGACGCCATCAATGCCGCATCGTTTCCGTCCGGAACTAATCCATTCAGGACGCTGAATGACGGCGGCGTAATCAGTCCTTACGATAACTTCAAGGTCTACCAGACCGGCGACGTCGTCACCGATGGCGGTCTGATCTACGTCTTTAACTCCACTATCGGCGCGGCTGGCTACGGACCCACCACGCATCCGTATGCTTGGACTTCAATGGTCGGCCCTCCGGGCCCAGCCGGAGCCGACGGACAACAGGGCCCAGCCGGAGCCGACGGACAGCCGGGCCCTCAAGGGCCACAGGGGAATGAAGGCCCAGCAGGGGCTAGCACTATATCTTGGAGGGGCCAATGGAGCCCATACGTCACCTACCAAGTCGGCGATATCGTAGAGTATAACGGATCATCTTGGGGCGCAGTTATCTACCATACCGGGTGGTCTTATCCCGGAACTGACGGAGTTTGGCAAATTGTAGCCCAAAAAGGACAAGACGGATCTCCCGGCGGTGATGGACCACAAGGCCCAGCAGGACCGATGGGTCCGGGCGGTCAGCCCATATCAATTTGGAACAACTTTACCGACTATCCTGAGTGGAGCTTGGTTTATGACGATCAGAGCCCATACGACAGGCGCACTCCATACATAGCCAAGGTTGACGTCCCTGCTGGCGGCGTTCGGCCATCTCAGTCAAGTGGCATTCAATGGGAGGTTCAAGGTAGCGGATGGTTTGCAAGCCTTCAAGAGCAGGGCAATATTCTTTCAGCGCTGAATGGGAAAGCCAGCAAGTCTGGTGACATTTTCTCAGGGAAGGTAGGATTTACCTCTGTGTCTGGCCAAGCTGGACTTAACATCGGCATCGGAGGATCCAGCACGAATGCGATCACCCCGGGAGACATATGGATCACCACCGGAGGAACCTCGCTTAATTTTAGGGATGCAACAGGTGCTTGGAGGCAATGCCTTTCCACTAGCAGTCCCGGCATCATTGTCTGTAGCGCTACGACTGTTAATCCCGCCCTGCGCATTGAACAGCGCGGCTCTGGTCCGTCGCTTGTAATTGAAGACACAACCACTCCGGACACCTCTGCTTTCGTCGTCGACAGCAACGGCAACGTCGGCATTGGCGTCGCAAGCGGATTTAGCCCAACCAACAAGTTTCGAGTGTTTGGAAGCGCAAGGGCAGACAATATTTACGCAAACGATATAACCTTCATGCAGGGCGAGAATGGACTCACTTTTTCGATCGAGACCGAGCCCGGGCAGACTCCCATATCTGGACCTATAACCACCGGCGATTACCCATTGGAGCTTACGCTTAGGATAGGGGGTAATACATATGCAATACCGGCTAGAATCACTTAACTTATGATCACCATCATACTCATCTCCATCTCCTTCGTCGGCGGCGTTTACGTCGGCGCTCGCTGGGCTGAAAAGCTCCGCGCGATCTACACGTCCGTCACCGGAAAGTAAATCATGCTCGAGGAGCCCTACTGGAAGCGTCTGATAGACGATGCCACTAGGGCTCGTCCTGATCTGGCGTACAAGTTCAAGACTTCAGCCCAGACGGCCGCTGAAAAAGTCCAACCGGGCAGTCCGGACTCGTATGTTGCGCCCTCTGCTCCGGAGCCGGAGGTAGATATAGCGTACACAGACACTAATATTATGCCGGGCAGGCCCGTTCACCCGTTCGAGGTGAGGGTAATGTCCGATGAGAATGGGGTTCCGACCACGATAAGGTGCTACAAGGGCCTCGTCCTAGACGCAGGCAACAGGGTTTTCACGCATTACCTCAAGGGAACCATGACCCAGCCCCTCAAGCAGAGGAAAAGGGTCACCCTTAAGGGAAACAGGGGCAATGTAAGCGGCGACCAGAAGGATTATACGCCAAGCAATTACATCTCCGGAGGCCCGGAACAGCATAAGTACGCCGAGTTCAACGATCCGATCCAGACGACTTGGCTTCCCAACTACGAAGGCATAGCCACGGGAGACGGAGTGAACATGGGCGGAGACCCAGATCCAGAGTCAACGCCAGTAGCTTACGCCACGGGAACATATCCGATAGGCAAAGACTCATTTACGTCGGCTGACAACGTTCCATACTACGATTGGACGTACACGGACGGGGCCATGGTCAGGCTGTTTTGCTACGACGACGGAGATCCAACGACTAGGAAATGGGGCATCTGGGGCAACTCGGGGCTCCCGACAGACCTTGGCGCGAACGGCTTCTTCATACTTCTGGCTCAGATCGCCGGAACCGAGGTGGTTCAGTTCATGAAAAGCGATATCGTCGCGCTTGGTGGCGCCGCCACGGAGAAAAGAGCCTTCTTGGTTCATCCGGTAGCAGGCGGAGCGGCCATAGAAGACGGAACGGCTAATGGAAATCTGGCAACCGGAGTTACCATATCCAACTTTTCAGGAACCACGTTCTTTAAGCTGACCACCAACTGGTCAGGGAACATGATGACGTCGGCCAGCATTTCCACTTCTGGGAGCTGGGCGTCATCCCAATCTGACACACAGCTCGTCTTGACCATAGGGAGTGTGACCGGGAGCAGTACTGGTAGCTTTACCTGCGACTCTTACCTGAACGGATCCATATGGGTCGAGAGGTTTAAGTGCGGCCAAAGCCCTGCTGAATACTTCGTCGGAGGATTTTAACCATGAGGGGCCCGTTTGATCGAAGGATTGGAGCATGCCTTCTCAATGGATACCATCCGGCCCAGAAGCCGCAGGATGGGTATGACGGCGGCTGGCGTAGTAGCGCAGGATTTCAATGGGGCGATAACGCTCCTTGGATGAGTCAAGACGGGACCTATTTCCCGGGCGGAAGCGCCGACATAATCAAGAAGTTCAAGGTGGATGTGAGAGGCTACGACATCCCGAACATAAAGTTTTTTGCCGAGATAACCACCAAGCTATGGTGGAACGGGACTGTGTGGCGATCCGGGCTAGATCAATACGGGTGGCCTACTTTTGGAATGGTAGGCCTAAACTCTAGGCTCCCTAGGCAAGATTACGGCATAACCAGCCCGTGGCCAGATTGGCCGCCCGATAAGGAATATATTCCCACTACCGAGGTTCAGTATATCAAGGGCTACTACAAGACGTATACCAACGTTAACCCAATAACACAGACAGGCACCGGGGCATATGTCGAGGGCACCAAGATAGTAGGATCTCCATATAATCAGATAAACCCTCCGTACTGGCCGGAGTATGTTTTGGGGCAAACAATCCTCAGACCCATAGGGTGGAAGCCTGAAGATGACGGCTTCATAAAGATGGGCAATAATAGCGGAAGTGATCCGGAGTTTTGGTGGTACTACAAAGATGTGGGCGAAGACATTGGGGCAGATAAAATTGAGACCATAAGGGAAGCTGGCCCGTTTCCGTCAACGATGTACGCTAGGAGCGCCCAAGACATGGCCGTTCAGTACGAGCTGCCCAAGGCAGAGGCGAGCAACGTTGCGGCGTATGACGCTAGTACATTCCTGTACGCTTACACTCCAGAAAAGACCACAAACACTCCTCCCATGAACTGGGAGAGGAGGGATCTAGAGATCCAGATATATGCTTCGGTTGAAGGCACCGACGAGTGCAACATTACTGACTCAAATTGCTGGTTTAAGGACGAAACATATACGGCGACGATACACTACGCAGAAGGCACCTGCGAGATAGACAGGGATTTCACGAGAGGCCTAAGGCCGTACCCTAAGTTCACGGACAATGGGTCATCGGGACAGTCTACGGCGTCCGGCAAGCTTACGAGCATCCAAGGCTTCGTCAGCAAGTTTAAGGTTGGAGATAAGATAGAGTGGAACAACCTTAGTCCTAACAGCTTCAAAAGAATAACCGACATAACCATCTCCAAGGACTAACCATGGCTCGCGAAATATCCACAGAGGCAGACCTAAGGTTTGAAGGCTTTGCCAGCTACCCAAACAGCGGAGCCTTCGAGCCTAGCACCATGCTGGAGTACGCGTCCAACGTGCGCATCAGCAACGGAGTCATAACCCCGCGGGCCGGATCGTCCAAGGCATACACGGCTGGCCACAACGTGACCTACGCTCTTCCGGCCTACGGAAAGACCGGCGACTCCATCCTGCTATTCGGCGCAAACGAGCGGTACACCATCGACGGATCCACTCACGCATCTCTCCCGGCGCTGGCGACCAAAAGGCCCGTGCGCGGACAAGGATACGCTGACGCTCTATGCATGGAGTCGATCGACACGGACTTCGTAGCTGGAGGCAATATCGTCGAGCGGCTTGTCACGGCAAAGAACGATCAGCTCAGCTTTACTTTCTACGGCGGCGTTCAACCCATCCCGGCTGACAACCTGAGCTTGGTTCAATGCACCTACGACCCGATACAGGCCGTAATCACGGGCCACAACTCCGTGTTCGCGTTCGGAAAGCGTAGTATTTACGCGGTCAAAGCAGGCATGGGCTATGTAGCTTCGCAGAAGAAGCCTGACAGCTTGCATCAAGTTCAGAAGCTGAGCTCGCAGGATGGCGTAGCTGGACCGAATGCCGTTGCCGAGCTTGGCGGAGTGATCGCGTTCTTCGACGTCAACCGCGAGCCGGGCATCAAGGTCATCAGCGGCGGCAAGATAAACGAGGGCGGAGAGCCTATGAGCAACACGATCAAGGATATCATCCAGCAGGTCGACCCAAGCCGTTACGCTGAAATACATGCCGTAGGATACGCCGGAAGGTTCTACTTCTCGCTTCCGTTCCAGAACAAGTGGAAGGTGCTGGTGCTAAACCCTGCACTCAAGGGTATGTTCGAGTCTCTGGACGAGTATCCGTTCAATCCGAACATACTGATGGTTGCACGCAAGAACGGCATACCGCGACTGTGGGCGTTCGACACTCAGCACAGGGACCTGTATCTGCTTGAGGACGGAGTGAATGACTCCGGCGGCGGCCATCCTGTGTCCGAGATCAGGAGCCGTAGCTACCAATTCAGGACTCTCGCCGACAAGAAGTACGATGGATTCTACGTCCAGCTGGACGACGCCACCGGAGCGGCGGTCCAGATAAAAGCCATCACAGTCAATCCGGACTCCGAGCAGATGCTCGATCAGTTCTCCAACGCGACCGGAAGCACGATTAGGCGTGGTTTGATCAACAAACGTGCGATGGCCGTGAAGCTCAAGGTCATTGTATCGGCGGGCTCACCACGCATCCTAGCCATGGGGGTTGATGGCTCTATGGTCGGACGCTCCTTCTTTAGCATCTACTAATGCCACTTCCCGGTACACCAACCAATGATCCCACGCCGGTGGCCGGATACACCATGGCCCCGGTGCATGAGGGCTACGACTACAAGATCTACGGCCGCGACATAGCCGCCGAAATGTCCACCACGCTGGACGCGTATCTTTCCAACGCCAGCAAATGGGCCAGCACCAATCTGACGCTGACCGGATCTCTGGTCACGCAGACTGTCACGAACGCCGCAAACCTGCGCCCAATGTTCGAGGGAGCCATGGGCACGGCGGCCATTTCATTGGTTCCGACTACGACTGAACAAGCTCTACGCGGCGACGAGCTAGCGCTGGCGGCAAAAGCCTTGCTTGAGTCTCCGGAGATAGACGAGTCGGCCAATGGCCAAATATCCGCAGGCCTTAGCGCGGCCATGGGAGGCGGACACAACTCTGTCACGGCAATCAAAGACAACATCACCTTCGAGCAGAAGCTACAGGCCAAGCAGATTGCTTTCGCCGCATATGCTCAAGCTCTGGATAACTACTACAAGACCTACACGGCGACGGCCTCCAGCTTGTCTCAGGTTTCGGCTCAAGGTTCGGCTCAGGCCGCGCTGACTGTTCCTACTGTGGCTCCGTTTGAGTCTCAGCTTGCGGCTGATATACTTGCCAGCTGGAACGACTCACTCAACACCGGCCAGCTTCGCGATCAGCAGATCCGCCAGACGTATGCGGCTGGTACTGCCTTGGACTCTTTCAACCCGGGCACCAATTTCTCGGCATGGAACGCCGAATACGCTCTGGCCTACTGCGGCATCAAGTCGCAGGCCGCCGCCGCTAAAGCCACCTAATGCAACAACTACAATCCCTATACAGGGGCGACTCATCCCCATCTCTATCTCAGATATTTGGGATGCAGTACCAACCTCAGCAGGCCATATCGCAAGCGGCCAACACGGCCGTAAGCTCCGGCATGTCCGCCGGCGCGCAGGTCAAAACGACGGCCATGAACAACGCCACGCAGATGGCGATTGCCGACGCGAACCGGTTTGAGAATAAGAGGCAGTTTAACCTTACCAATCAGCTCAACAACAGGAACGCATCCGAGAGCGAAAGGCATAACCTAGCCGTGGAAGGCAACGCCGACAGGGTTACGGCTTGGAATACCGGCGGCCAGCAGGCGGCTGGCGACGAGGAGGCGAAGGGCGTTATCAGCGCCCACATAAATGACCTCACCACCACGCTTAACAGCCTAGACAAGAACGACCCAGCCTACGAGAAGAAGGCCCAATACCTAAGGGACAGGATCAAGTCCATTCAGGATGGAGGAAACAAGGCCGCAGGAACGCGTGGAGGCCTTAGTGGATTCGCGAAAGGAATAACTAGCACCTATGCCAAGGGAGGCTTGTTCGAAGGCATAGGCAAGGACCTGACCCGTATAGCCGGACAGGGGCCCAATACTCCAGCAACCCCTGCCGCTCCTGCGGCCAAAACGCCTGCGGCCGCTCCCGGCGTAAGCGGGTCAGGCGTTACTGTTGATAGGGACTCGGCGGGCCTGACCATTAAAGGCCTAAGCTCACCAATTGGGTCATATTCAATCACGCCTTCGACGCAGACGCTTGGCGGAAACGTATTTAACACGACAGGCGCGACGACGCTCGGAGGAACTCCCCTGACTGGGACTATAACTATAGGTGGAGCCCCGGCCGCAACGACGCCTCCGGCGGCAACTCCTCCTCCTGCGTTTGATCCGTTTGGAGGAACCGGCAGTACTACTATAGCTCCAAGCACCTTGGGCGTTCCTGCTTTTGATCCATTTGGGACTACGATAGCCCCCTTGACTCCGGCCGCAACCGGCACCTTTAACCCATTTGGGACGTAATGCCTGACTACTTTGGAGAGGACAAGACGGCAAGCCTGCCGTACGACGAGATACTAAGGCTCGCCGGCGGAACGGGACTGGATCCGCTGGATCCGCACGCATCCTCTACGAAGGCCATAGCCTCCTCGATAGTGCAAGACAGGGATAGAAAGCTCTCAGTTAAGCCGGAGCACTCGGTATTTCCAAGCCTAGCAGGAGAAGCCCTTAAGGTGCCTGCGATGTTCCTAAAGGAAGGCGTTCAGAAGAAGTTTGCTCCAATAGGTTACGGCATAGACGCTATAGCAAATACTGTCGGAGCCAACTCTGCGACCGAGGCGGGCAAAGATCCGTACGGGAGGGTTGTCATGCGGAATGGACGACTAGAACAGCAGTCGCCTACCGGCACGGACGCCGGAGCCGTAGCAACCAACCTGATAGAGTCCGCGATCAGCGCCGCCCAATGGACGAAGGTGGGAGCCATACCGGCCAGTCTTTTCGCCGGCGAGCTGTCTGAGATGCAGATCCATGACGCCAACAGGCAGAAGTCGAAGTACCTAAGGGAGATCGCGAAGCTCAATGGCTACACCGGCGAGGACAGTCAGTACAACACCCTGCTTAAGGCGGTAGAAGCAATGAGGGTGATGAATACGGACGCGCAGGAGCCGGGCAAAATGAGCGCCCCCTTGTGGGAAGGCATCAGGCGAGACCTTAAGGACTATGTAGGAAAGGGCGTGGAATCCGTATCCTCCGACCTGTCTAGCGGCGACGAAAAGAGGATAGCCTCTGCGGCCACTAGGATCGCGGCTCTGGCGGAGCTCATGGACAGGACCAATTATGACCTAGAGGCGGTCCAGAACGACACTCAGGAGTGGACGTGGCCGTTTGCTAGATTCGGAGAGTTCTTCATGGATGAGGTTACTCCATACATAGCTTCGGCTGGCGGAGCCGGATACATGGGCATGGGCAACCCGGTAGTCTCCGGCGAATCATACAGGACGCCACAGCAGATCAGGGCCACCATTACCAACACAAGGAACCAAGGCACGGACCTCCTCAAGGAGCTAAACGCCCGCGCACTTAAAGCCACCGGCGGAGTCGATCCTCGTGAGTGGTCCGCCAAAAGGCAAAAGGCCATCGCCGATAACGCCGCAATCGACATTCCGGGATTTGTCCCATACTAATTTAACTAATCTACACAGACACCAAGATGAGCATACCTAAAGTTAGCCCAGCTAAAAAAGCAGAACTAGAGGCCAGCAGGGCCGCGCTAGAAAAGTGGATCCTCGAGAATGCGCCCAAGCCGGAGGCCGCGCAAGTCGGAGGCCCCGGAATGGTAGTCATGCGCGACGACAACGCCATTAAGGCCCTTCAAGACATGAGGGATAATAAAGGCAAAGAGCTTACGGACCTGAAGGCCCTTCTTCTCGACGAAGCAAAGATGTCTCAGCTTTATCCTCCCAGCGTAGGCGAGACTCTTGATGCCGCTCAAGGCATAGCGTTCAAGGACCCCAATGCGGAAAGAGCCAGATCGCTTGCCGCCGCGCTGGCTGGGTTCTCCGACGCCACAACCGGCCCTGCCGGAAGCGAGCTTCCCGATGCCGCAAGGCGAGCCCAAGCGGCACTACTCAGCGGATCTGCGGCGGCCCCGGCTCCGAATAAAAGCCTAATGGGGGTGTTGCAGTACATCAGCACCATGATGCCGGGTGCTCAAAATAATCAGAGGACACTTGAGGCCGTGATGCAGCAGATCAATGACGCCAGAACCTCCGGCAAGCTAAACTTTGAGGGACTAAATCAGACTGCCGGCCAGTTCAGGAGCCCGGCTCCCGACGTTGCCGCAACTAGGGCAAACTTGGAAGCCGTTGCCACGTCCTCAGGCAAAACCATCGAGCAAGTGCTTCAGGACACGCTTAGTGGAAATAAGGCCGCGGCCGACGAGCTTGCTACTGGCGTGCGCGGTCTTGGCGGACTTGCCGCAGAGGCTCGTCAAAAGATCAAAGGCAGGCAAGTTGGCGCAATAGCCGGAACGGCCGCCACGCTAGGCGCAACCGGCACGGGTATTTATCTCGGGTCCGGCCCCGACGAAATAGACAAGCAACGCAAGATGTTCTACGACACCTTCTACGCCGGCGGCGGCGGTCCCGGTGCAGGCATTCTAAGCCCCAAGGACGACAAGGAATACGGCGAAGCCCTTAGTCAGGCTTTCGGAACATATGCAACCAAGATGCTTGGCGAGCCCGGAAGCGCTAGGTACAAGTCCTACGGCGACTTCGTGACCAAGAACAGGGCTACAATCGACGCCCTCGGAAAAGGCGATCTGTCCTTTACCGCTGACGATGAAGGCCTGAAGGAGTTCAGGCGAGGCCTAGCCGACTTCTACGCCAGAAATGGATACAAGGAAGACAAGCCTTTGGCGTTTGGATACAAGAACAAGGAGGGCAAGCCTTCCGTGTTCATGACCGGCAAGAAGGGCGATCGCGGCGGCCGCCTCCTTGACAAGGGTGAGTTCCAAATGATGGACGAATAATGGTCGATCCTGAAGACATCGACCCGGAGGTCCTAGCGGCCGCCGTAGAGGCCTATCAAAATGGCCTTGGCGGCGCCGCGCCGGCCGCAGATCAGGGCTTCACTCCGGCAGTCATGTCGGACATGCAGGTCATCAAGGCCATGGGCAAGGACCCCATGGAGTTGCATAGCCCTGACTTTGCCCGCGAGGCGACGGCATACAGGGCGGCGGTAGGCAAGCAACAGGCCGCGCAAGCCAAAGCGGGCGCCGCTTACGCCAAGCAACAGGAGAAGCTTAATGACCCATCGTTTCAGGCCCAGCAGGTCTATGGCAGGCTTGGCAACGTGGGTGCCGCTAGGGTCATAGCCAAGTCTAGGGGTCCTGCCCTGTTTCAGTACGGGGAAGTGGTCGACATGGGCAAGGCCGGGTCATTCTACATGGCTCCGTCAGGCTACCTTATGATCCCCGACGGCAAGGGTGGCATGGTCAAGCAGTCGGCCGAAGACGTCGTCAAGATGGCCGGCGTCAGCGTCATCCCTTATTTGGGCGGCGACGAGGAAGCTAACGACTTCAGGAACACCACGGGTAAGGCATCGTCCATCATAGGCTTCATGGACGCCCTTGAGAATATCTACGAGAAAAACAACAACCTCGTGCCCATGTCTAGCGACTACTATCGGGCACAACAGATCGAGGAACAGCTGACGCTGGCAGTCACTCAGCTCCGAAGCGGGTCAAAGAGTGCGGCCGGCATATCCGACATCGAGATGGAGGCCATCAAGAGGACGCTCCCACGAAGGACGGACTTCAGGGAGCTAGACAGAGATTCTAGGATCAAGCTCGCCCAGACCAAGCAACAGCTGTTGGCCCTCATCATGGATAGGGCTCGCCGAAATGGCATTGATCTCAGGCAGATAAAGCAGCAAGGTAACGTACCGACGGCTCAACCACAGGCCGGAGGAACAATAACCTCTCCTATATCTGGCCTAGTTCATGGACGCTGATCAACAACCTCAACCGCAAGAAGAAAAGCCTAGCCTAGATGGCCTAGACATACAGAAGACGAGGGAGCTTCTGGCAAGACAGGGAGTGCCGATGATGACGCCGGCCCTCCCTGATTTTTATCAGGGTCAGGATCCGGTACAGCAGGAGCCCAACGCCCCCACCGGCATAGCCGCACAGGCCGTCACGGGCAAGGATGTGTACGAGTACTTCCAAGCTCATCGCAATGGCCCGAACAAGGTAAGGTTCTCGTACGACGAGCAGGGCGCGAAGGCGTTCGGCATGATGGTCGATTACATCCGTAGTCGCGACTCACACCTCCTTGATAGCGCATCGATGGCTCTCGGCCAGATGACAAGCGAGATCACGGAAGGAATAAACGCCATGCCCAACCCGGTTACTGATCCGCTCAAGGCCGGTGCTACGGCCGCGGAAGGCTTGGCGCGAGGCATAAGGGACATCTACGGAGTTCTGGCTGAGTCTGAAGATCCGACCAGTCCATTTTTCAAGTTCAGGAACTATGCGGCGAGGCTTCTAGGCAAGGATGACGGCGACGTTTACTCGCAGATGAGGCAGTTCCATCTTGCCGTCGATTTCAACGACGCAACCTACGACAAGACGTCAGTCCTAGCAGACCTTCTTCCGGAAGGATGGAGGGACCACTTCAGCAAGTATGTAGATCAGAAAGCCGCCATAGGCCTTTCTTACGTCGCGATGGATCTGCCTGAGTTCATCCTCAGCTTGGGGTCGTCCACTCCGATGACAGCGGCAAGGCTGGCCGCAACTAGCGGATCCAAGGCGGCTCGCATGGCCAAGGGAGAGAAGATGTACGCCGCTTGGGCCGCGGCTACTACCGACCGAATCGGTAGCTTCGGCCAGCGCGTCATGGGAAACACCATGGAAGCCGCGGGCGGAGCTATCAAGGCGCCCTTTAAGGCCATCTATGGAACTAGTCAGGCCGCCGCACAGATGGCCGGAGACTATGCAGGAAACGCCGTTCGCAACATGGCTACGGCTGAGATCGTCGAAGCTGGCGTTCAGATGACCGGCATGGGCCCCACCAATCCGGCCATCGGCTTTTTCCGTAGCTTCGGCGCGGAAGCCATGGGCGAGCTTTTGCAGGTCGCAGGTCAGGACATGGTCGACAGGTCGCTCGGCAAGACCATGGTCAAGTCGGACTCGCTCGGCATGACGACGCTTGAGCGCCTTGCCAGCGGCACGGCCAAGGGCGCTGAGAGCATGTCTAGGGAGGCCCAGATACTCGCGAAGGGCGTCAATGCCGCAATCGGCTGGGCGCCCTCCCTGTCCGGGGCGACGCTCAAGACGATGTTCAGGGACGGCATGTTTGGCGCGGCCTTGGGCTACGGCAACTCGTCCGAAGAAGGCATGGGTGCCGGCCTTGCGATGGGTGCGGCGTGGGGAGGTATGACCGGAAGCATCCGCCACCTGCACTCCTACACGACCTACACGCCTCAGGATGCGCGCGTCGTAGACAACTTCAAGGACTACGTCATTCCGGCGTTCGGCCGCATGATGGGCCCGACCAGCATGGAGATGGCTAGGCGATTCCATGACAAGGTGAATAGCTTTGGAGACCTTAGGACCAGCTCCATCGAGCTCTCGCACCTGTCCACGCTAGTAGCCCACGAGGCTAGCTTGGTCGGCGAAGGCAACGTCATGTTCTACTTCGGCAACAGCCCGCAGGAGTTCATGAACGTGATGGCCGAGTCTAACATCAAGCCTCAGGACTACGACAAGGTGATTGGAGCGTTCTCCTCCCTTAGTGAAAGCTCTGCGGCCGGCATGTTCGAAAAGATCACGCTCAACGACGGATCCGTCAAGAGGCTGATCGCCATTAACTCCGACATGTACAGGCCCACCACGGCCCGGCATGAGATAACCCACGCCCTGTTCAGGTCTGTCGTCGAGGCCAACTCGGAGATGGACTCCGTCATTAACAAGGAGACTGGCAGGTACATGGGCGATGTGTTTAATCCCTCCTACGCCAGCAGGATATTCGGAACCTCAAAAGACCTAGGCGTAATGCCGGACGCCGCGTGGCAGTCCCTGATGATCAGCTATGGCGCGGCCCAGATGTGGACCGAGTTTGGCAAGCCGGACGACCCCAAGATAGTCAGCAAGATAGGCGAGATGGCCAAGGCGGAGTATGGCGAGCTTCTCACTAGGATAAGGGGCCACCTCAAGAGGGGCGTGGACATGCAGAACTACGAGGTCGTCAATGATTTCATTCGCGCCACCAACATGGCCGAGGAAGCCTTTGCCTACTACGCCTCCGGCACGTCCAATGTCTTCGCCGTCGACAAGTACGTCAAGGATCCGGCGGCTCGCAACCTGCTCAGGGGCTGGGCAGAGAACAGGGCCGCTAGAAAGAACAGCCGCATCCTGTCGTCGCTTGAAGAAGCTGGCGTCGAGATCAGGGCTAAGTTCACCAACACGGACGGATCCCCTAAGCTATTTGATGATGCCGGCAATCCGGCCATCGAGACTTTCATGTTCGACGATGGCATCGTCGTAAGGACTCCGGCCATGGACTCTTGGGTCGAGTCTGTGCTCAAGCAGGCCTACGCGCGAAGCGAGGTCCTTGTGTCGACGCTAGATCCGTTCAGGCAGGAAGCTTTCGCCAAGGAGCATGGCAAGACTCACCTGTTCGCTCCCATTCGAAACGGAGGCATGAAGCTCAAGTCTCCGGCCGAGCTGGACGAGATGTCGAAGGATCAGGCCGCGAAGATTCTCGACTCCATCAACAAGGTAAACGAGCAGGTCAGGCCCGTCGTCGAAACCGGCCCGGATGGATCCAAGAGGATCAAGCTTGAGAACGCTAACGCCGAAACACTTCAGGCAATACAGGCGTCCGGGGCGTTCACCCCTCAGGAGTTCAACGAGCTCATAGCTATCGTCAAGGTGGCTGAGAAGAACAGGGCTGGCGACGTAACGTTCAACGTGATGACCGGAACCCTGCTCGCGCACACCAAGCAGGTTCGTAAGGCTGGCGGCGTGTACAGGCTTACCGGCTCGGATGTCCCAGTAACTTACAGGACGTTCATGCCCTACAGCGTTGAGGTCAGCCTCAAGACGCACGACTCCGAAGGCAACCCTCTCAGGTCTCCCAAGGGCGGCGTTCTTATCCATTCAGTAGACGTGGCCGCGGTGAACCGCAGGCTCATGAAGACCTTCAAGCGGCCGGATGTTCGCGCCTTGTTCGGCGGCAATTTCGCGGAGTTCGTGGACAGGTTCAACTCCTACGTCTCCAATCAGTCCGGCCTCAGCGGAGCCAAGGTCCCCAGCGCCGATCTGTTCCGGGCTGAGTTCGGAGCCGACGCCGAGAAGGTCAGGGACATAATGTACGAAGCCTTCGGCGGCCGTAAGCGCAAGGACGACTCCTTCATCAATACGCCTGCCGACGGATATCTCGGCGGCGCCGACGATCCTAATCGTCCGTTCTACACGATGCGTTTCGACACGCTCGCGGACATCAAGGTTCACCCTACCTCTTGGAACGTCCACAGCAAGGTCCAGCCCTTCCCGTACGTCCACATACAGGGCTACGACGGCATCTCTCGCAACTTCCAGATCACGGGCTTCACGGAGCGTGACATGGGCAACGGCCGCAAGTACCTCAAGGATAACAACGGCTTTGAGATCTACGAGACCAAGGGCGGATACGCCCTGTTTGATCCGTTCGCCATCAAGGTCGGCGTGTTCAAGACCGCCAAGGCGGCGATAAAGCGAGCCACCGCAGAGCTGGCCAAGGTCGACGAAGCAGACAAGGTCGAGCAGTCCGACCCCACCATCAACGACGTTGGTCACAACGACCAGACCCTAGCGGACCTCGAGGTTGTTTCTGACGCCATGAATCGCGGCGCTAGGTTCCACCTTACCGGCGTCAAGGATGTCGTCATCAAGTCCATGCACGCCGGCAAGGCTGTGGCGGACCACATCAATGATTCCATTGGCGAGAAGGTCAACGAGATCGGATACGAGAACCGACCCGGCGGCACCGAGACCGCGTTCTCCCAGAAGTTCATCAGCCTGTACTCGATGCTTGGTGACGGCGCTAAGGCGTTTGACACCGAGGTCGAAGTCGACGGCACCAAGTACAAGATAGGCATGTCCGACACGCAGATCGTCGTGTCCGACCCGTCCGTCGGCTACTCCAAGGGCACCGAAGTCGTCGGCGGCTTCCAGAACGAGCTCATCAGGATAGACAGGAACTGGTTCAAGGATCTGTACGCCAAGGACAAGGCGCTCCTTCAGGATCAGCTGTCCAAGCGCATGGCTTACGCCCTGAAGGTAAGCGCGCTCCACAAGGCCGGCCTCATCCCGATGCCTACCGCCTTCACCAAGGAGGCCGTGTCCAGCTACAGGGCCATGGGAGAAGTCATGCTCGGAGGTGGAGCTGGAAGCAGGGATACCCGCGACGCGGCCATCTCCAAGCTTCTCGAAGGCCACGGCAAGGGCATGGCAGATCTGGCCGGAGATATCCGCTGGGTCATGTTCGACGCCGGCGACAAGAGCAAGAAGAACTGGTCCGACAACAGGCCTTCAGAGAGCCCCAATTTCGTACCCAACACCTTCGCGCGAGGCGGAGCCGCAATCACCCCTAGGTGGGAGACGGCGTTCAACTCCTTCAAGATAAGCTCGACCATGGCCTCGGACCCGAGGCTAAAGCCGATCATAGAGCAGGCCATGGCGGCCAAGTCTCCGGAGGCATACGCCGGCAAGGTTGGCGGAGAGCTTCCGCTGTACATCGACATAACGAAGATAGCCCTAGGCGACGCAGACCGAGACGCTCTTGCCTCCCAGCTGATGGCGGCCGGCGCAAGCCGTGGTGCCTTCTGGGAGTTCCATAGCAAGGCGTCCGGCATCGATGATATCATCCCGGCGCTCAGGGAGTTCATCGCAGGCTCCAAGCTAGGCAGGAACGAGTCGAGCTCCCGCAATAAGCTTACCAGAGCTCAGCAACTACAGATGGGCGAGAAGGCCCGCACTCCCATGCAGGAAGGCCCTGCCAAGGAGATGGTTGTCGGATACATGAAGTCAGTCGAAGAGCTGGCAAAGCGAGGCGGCATGTTCACCAAGTCCGTGGCTGGCTTCTTCGATAGCGAAGGAAAGCTACGCGTCGATGCCGCAGGCAAGAAGACCGGCTTCGTGTCCAGCGTGGCCATGATGGATATCAATGACCCGGACGTCATGAACGTCGCGTCGATGTCCAACCTGTACAACGCGCTCAAGACCATATCGGAAGACATAAGCAACGACCCGGCCAACGAGCGTCACAAGCTGGACTACATCAGGGTCATGGCGCTGATCATGAGGATCACCAGCGACGAGAGCATGATCTTCCATGAGTTCAAGTCCTTGGATGACAGGAATCTCGCCCCCGGATCCGGAGAGATCAGGGCAAAGACTGGCCTTCTTGCCGGCGGTCATAGCGAGTCGATGGACTTCTATACGCTACCTCCGTCCGTCGCAGAGGTCGTCACTACCCCTCCCGGCCTTGGAGGCATATACGCCTACAACCCGATCAACGTAAACAAGAACACCCCGGCTAGGTTCGCCAAGATAGCCGAAGAGAGGGCGATGCACGTCGGAGATAGCGGAGTGCCCGCCATGATATTCGGAGTGCCTAAGTACGGAGAGAAGTACTCCGCGAGCGCGATAGACGCCGGCGGCATATCTCACTACGTCGCCACCGGGTCCCAGATCAAGGCGTTCATGAGCAACGTCAAGGGCTCCGCCAAGGTGACGACGGATCCGAGCAGTCTCGTCAAGACGGCCGACGGAATCATACCGGCCGGCGCGACCAACTGGGATGGCGTCATCCCGGCTCTTGCCCTTCAGACGTTCGCGGCACCCGGCGGCGAAGCTAAGATGAAGGCCTTGATCCCCACCGCCCAGAAAGCGGTCGAGGGAACCATATCTTCCGTCGTCGGATGGAAGTGGAAGGGAATGATGGAGGCCGCTAGGTCCATGGCCCGTAGCCCTGAGTCTGTCCGCGCGTCCGACATAACCATGATGCTCAAGTCTGCTGGAGCTGTCGGCGACAACATGACTGTCCTCGAACAGCTCATGCATGGCTACATCGACACCTATAGCTCCAACTCGGACGTCAGGGTCGCCGGCCTGCTACGCATCACCCAGTCTCTCGCCATCCATGAGAACCTGTTCAAGGCCGGCCTAGACGCGGACTCGTTCCCCGTGGACGGACCCGCCCACTCCTTGCTCAGGAGCATGGACGTCAGGCAGACTAAGCTCACCCCGTCGTCCAACAAGTACATGAGGATGATGAGGCAGTTCCTCAAGGATGGTAGCGTGGCCGACGTCAGCGGCGACTACAGGATCATGGAGCGCCAGCTACCGGGTCAGGTCTCTCAGGCCGGAACCACGGGCCTTAATGTCGGATATGGAGTCAAGTCGACCGACACAGTACAGCAGACCAAGCTGATGATGCTTACCGGCTCCAAGGCCATAGCACAGCTGGACAACGCCAGAAAGGACGAGCTACACAGGCTTGGCTTGATCGGCAAGATGGCCGATGGATTCGGCCGCGAGTTCGATTACTTCGAGATGTCTGACGCCAAGGCGGAGCTGAACCTTAGCAGGTTCGGCGGCACGCGCGACGGAATCATAACCTCTACGATGCCGGGCGGCGTTGCCGTCGTGGACAGGTATCTGGACATGGTGGCAAAGAGCATAGTGGATGGCACGCCTACCTTCGATATGTCGGCGCAGATGGCCATCGATAACCACATCCAGACGCTCAACATAAAGATGAGCGACATCCTGAGCCATCCGGAGCTGTATGCGTTCTATCCACAGCTTGCGAGCATGCCGGTCAAGATCAGGTTCACCGGAGACTCGATCGCCGCATACAATCCTGAGAATGGTGGGTTCTTCAAGATAGACGCCAACTTCCTGCTCGAGGACAGGCTTTCAGAAAGGCTGGCCCTCACCGGCAGAGACGAGCCGGCCAAGTGGAAGGACCAGCTCAGCAGGTACTTCTCGCCAGAGGCGCGCAACGAAAGGTTTAGGAGGGTCATCCTCCATGAGATACAGCACGCCATCGTTAATGCTGAAAACATGATACCGCTGGTGTATCCGTCGATGATCGACTCCGAGATTCTCGTCGGAACCGCGGCAAACATAAAGGAGCCTAGGATGGCCGCGCACACGATCGCCGCCCTGTCTCCCAACCTGCCTGTGGTTCTTGGCGGATCTGATCTGGCGCCGATAGGCGGCTCGACCCAGTCGTTGATCACCCCGGGCGGCTATGGCGACAAGGCATTCTTCGAGGCGGTGGACAAGAAGCTGATAGGAAAGATGGACGCCATGTACGCAAGCTCGTTGAAGCTACTCAGCTTCAGCCAGCGCGGCATGGACTACGTCATCGACCCTCTCGATCCGACTGCGATCAGGTCTGCCCTGTCCAAGATAGTAGACGCCCCCATGTCCATAGACCTGATGCGAAGGGTCGTGCCCAATCAAAAGCTACTCATCAACAAGATGATGGCCAAGATAGGCGGGGCTTACGACATCATATCCGCCACGCTTAGTGAAGCGGACAGGGATAGCGCGATGCTAAGGATAGAAGCGATGGCCGAGATGTTGTCCGCGCATGAAGCACAGCTTGACGCGTACGCTCAGCTGATCCCCAAGTACGACCCGGCGGCGGCCCTAAAAGCCTCCGACTCGATGTTCTGGAAGATAAACGACATAAACAACGACACGGCAAACTTCGTCGAGTACCTTCAAGGCATCACCGGCGTCGACTACGACAGGGAGTTTGGAGTCCTCAAGGCCGAGGTGACCGCAGGCATCAAGATATCTCAGGCCAAGATGCAGATGAACGCCGGGGCGTCCAGCATGACCCCGGAAAGCCTGAGCAAGCTGACGACCCTAGTGTATAGCGACCTGTCTAACCTGCTATACTCCGGAGACCTTAACGAGTTCATGGCCAACACGACCATGGCTAGGTCTAGGATGGGCGAAGCCGAGCTGGCCAACGCCACGTTCCCGCAACCCCAGCCCCTGCACCAGACCATGGTGGCTCTGGCTAGGTACATGGACGACAACTACAACACGCGCTTCTTTGGAAATGATGCGCCGAAGCTCATGATGATCGGCGGATCCGCAGGCTCTGAGCAGATGAACGTCAGTCCGTTCGGCAAGGCCTCTGAGAATCTGTTCCGTGGCGGAGTAAGGATGATGGCTAGGGCCACCCTGCTCAGCCACTATGTGTCCAGCGTCAACGAGGACATCGCCAAGTATGGCAAGCTGATGTTCACCTCGCGCGGATGGAAGATCGGCGAGGACGGCATGCCCGTCTACGTCCACGAGGTAGGAACCCTGACCGGAGCTCAGAGCGCCCTTGAGGGCTTTGGCGGCGCGGCTCGCAACCTTGCGTTCAACGTTGAAGGCGCCATCCGCAAGAAGACCGAAAACAAAGGCTACAGGGTGTTCGAGAATGTCAGCGAAACGTTCGGCAACTTCACCGGAAGCGAGCGTCAGGCTAACACTAACCTAAAGCCGATAGCGGACCTGATAGAGGAGAATGATTTCATGCCCTCGACGGAGGCCGTTCACTCCGGCCCCAACGGAACCATTCCGTTCCTCGGAGGACTGACCTCCGACGGAAAGTCCGTGACCATCCAAGACGTGGCCAAGGCCATGGGCGCGGTCGTGGTTGTCGAAGACACCATAGGATACAGGAGCGAGGTAATGAACGCCCTGTATAATAGCTCTCGCAGGGGAATCCCTGACGTCATCTCCGCGGAAAAGCTCGTCGACACCTTCAAGGCCGCCGGCGTCCCTGATTCCGACATAGCCTCGGCGAGGCTGACCGAGATCCAGAACAAGTTCCGCGGAACCGATCTGTCTGTCGGAGAGCTGATAGACCTCGTCGCAGTACTTCACGAGGTTCCCATCATAACCAGCTACAAGGGCGGAGACTCAATCAAGTCTGTCCTCGTCAGGATGCTTGGCGGAAGCGACGTGTCCACCGAGATGAGGAAGCTTTACGACTACGCGACGAAAGAGAACGGAGCTTACGCTGAGGTCATGCGTTCCTACATCAACTGGGTCGTAGGAAAGCAGACCGGCAGGAATCCCCTGACCAGCATCTTCAAGGCTAGGATAGACACCGCCGGCGAAGGAGCTTCTGCCGGAAGGTTCTTCCTGATGGATGCGGTGAAGAACTCGATCCTGTTCGACTGGAACTCCTCGGACAATATCGCCCGCATGATTGGCAAGGAGAACGGGCAGAAGGTGGTTGATCGAATCGTAGCACGCCTGATTGCCAAGTACCCTGACACCAACCCGTCCCATTCAACCGGCTTGGAGAACCTCCTGCTTAAGGAGGATACGTTGATGTCCATCGGCACCGACGTGTCCGGATGGGAGGCGAAAGAAAGGGCCAAGGTAGAATACCTGCTCAGGTTTACCACGAGGCTCGAGAAGCTTCTCATGCACCTGACGCCCATGGCCGACAAGCTGGCGGCCAAGCTGGAGAGGTCCATCAAGACGGGAGACATGCTGATGGATAACAGCGAGCGATCCGACAAGATGATGAAGCTCGTCGAGGAGTTCTACAGCTCCGCGCTGGAGGAAGGACTCGCAGATGTGCTGTCCACCTCGGCGCTGGCTTCGGGTCCGGACGGAGCGTTCCAGACCACTAGGGAGATTTACAGGAAGCTGGAAGGCAACAGGTCGTACACAAGCAACCAGCCCCACGAGAGCGTGCTCAAGAGGGGCTATGGATACGCCGGAGACTCCTTGGCCGCAGGCCACATGGTCTTCCATGGACTGATCGGCGGAGCCAACCATGCGTTCAAGGAAAGCGCCTACATAGGCGGCATGATGTCCGGCATGGTCGGAACCATGCTGTTCCCGGAAGGAAAAGATGCCTACGACTCGGTCTCTGCCAAGCTACTGGCTAGGGCCTACCCCGGCATGGACTTCTCTCCGGGCTCCGACGTTCCTGCGTCCGTGGAGATCAGGAGGGACGGAACCACTAGGTCTGTCCTGCGTGGCATCGGAAGGCATACCACGGGCGAGCCCAAGGAGGAGATATCGCTGGCGTCTGCCTTGTCCAACATCGAGGGCAAGAACGCCCTCAGGGCCATCACGAACCAGACCGATCAGCCAGCCTACCTGCTCAATGCCGTCGCCGCACAGCGCGTGCTGATGGTAAAAGCCAAGGCCCTGCTCGACTACATAGCCAAGTTCGAAGGAGAGCCCGGCATCGAATACAAGATGAGGCTCATCAAGGGATCCTCGTCGATAAATGCCAGCGACCTAGAGACTGCCTTCAGCTCACCCGAGCTGTTGGGCATACTGCAAGGCGCCGACATCGGCCCCCAGCTGGTAAAGGCAAAAGGCCTCCTGTCCATAGCTGAGAGCGTCAATCAGGGAGCCCACAACATCGGAGCCGGCGGCATCGTCGCTCTGGATCAGGGCTTCTGGGAGATGCCCATAGCCATAGACAGGGATTATGCCGGAGGATACAAGCCGCTGGCACAGGCCGCGATGGTGCGAGCCTACACTAGGGGCGGAGCGAAGAAAAACTTCGTGGTATCTTCCGTCGTGGAGGCCCTAGGCTCCGCGCTGTCGAGCCAAGAGGCCTTGGTGATCAACAACCTGATCGGCAAGGACACCAGCAGGGAAGGCAAGATAGCCGCCTCCGAGCCGGTGCGCGTCATGGCTAGGACCATAGCCATCGGAGCAAACCTCCTGTCCGAGACGGACATGTATGACTCCCCTGTGTTCTTGGACTACGCGTCTCCAAGCTACGAGACGGCCATGGAAAAGAGGAGGATGCCCAAGATCTCCCGGGCTCTTGCTCGCGCCGCGAAAAGCCTAGAGGGCGAGTACGACGATCTGGCAGACAACTCCTACTACATAGCTAGGAACAACTACAGCGGCGGCGGCCTGCACTACGTCCTGTCCAAGGGCTTCGTCAATGATGGCTTCCTCCGCCGAATAGCTCTGTCGATGGACGGAACTACCCTGCTTGCCGCCGCGTCTCAGATACTGAGCACGGCAACCGAGTACGACAACAACAAGGCACTCGGAGCAAAGCTAAGGCAGTTCGTGCAAAAGGACTGGATGCCGTTCCGATGGGACTTCGGATCTGACATAGAGTATGCGTCCTTCTCGGATCAGATGAAGAGGGATGCCGTCACCCTTAGCGCCTCCGTTGCCGCGTCGCTTGGCGCCATGGCCATACCGAGCATGAGGTACCCTCTGCTTAGCGACCACAGGCTCAGCTCGTCCGCGTCTCCGGGCGCGTTCAAGGACCTCATGGAGATGGCCAAACAGCCAGACGGAAACTTCCCCGACGAAGCCGCGAGGGACAGGGTGGAATCCATGATCCACGGAGCCATGAACAGCATGCCGAACGGCATGAGCATGGATGCCATGAAGCAACTGTCCGTCCTTACCGGACTGACGTTCCTTCAGCGACAGCTGTTCAGCAAGCTCGGCACCCAGTTTAGCGCCAAGGAAAAGCTGGCTATTGAAGCGGCCGTGCACCACGCCGCCTCCATGATGGACATCGTCGAGGGCTATGACATCGACCCGATCATCGTCAGCCGAAAGCTGGAGCCTAGCGCAGATCGAACCATTCCGTGGAACTGGGGCAAGATATCCTCTGGCGTAAACTCCATCTCTTACGTCGCCAACAAGAACAAGCTTCAGTACGACCTGTTCCGCCGTGCCGTCAGGTCTCAGATGGACATGTTCTCCATGTCTCAGTACCCGGCTAGGATAACCGGAATGCTGAAGGACTTGGCTCAGGTTCCCGGCTACAAGCGCACGCTCAAGAGGAACTCCATGAACGGATCTTACTCTAGGTCCGAGGGCAACGTCAGGCTTGTCTCTGGCATAAGGGGAGACTCTACACATGGCGTTTCTAGGGGTGGAGACTCTGGGTCTCCGACCATGAAGCTTAACCCTGAGATGCTAGAAGGCGTGAGCGAGGATGAGTCTTATACCCACCTCAACACCTACGCAGGCAAGGGAGTGTATTCGTCTGAGCTGGATGGCTACCTTCCTGTTGGCGAAGGCGTCTCCTTTGCCGGCATCTACGCGATGCCCTCTGAGTACGAGGGAGGCGTGGTAGGAGCCCTGTTCAACATGGCCGACCCCATCGACCTCATCGACATGGATCCGCCGGAACAGCCGGGCATCGTTCAAGTCGACGTCGGCGCCGCAGGTAAAAGCGCCCTCAGCGAGTCCGTCATCAGGGCGTTCGTATCTGACACCATCATATCTCAGGCGCAACGCGCTGGAGCCGAGACCATCGAGGTAGCTCCTGCCGGCGTACAGCTGTCCTACGGCGGCGCTGGCACGGCGGAGTTCTCCGGCAAGCTGTCGCACGAGACCATGGATGTAGCTACGGCTCAGGTCCACGGACGAGGCATGAGGACCATCAGCAAGACCTCGTACCAGAACATACACTCTGGACGCTCCAAGAAGCCCTTGCTGATCCACGGAGACAGCGGCCTGATGGGCTTCAGCGGAATCACCACCGGCAAGGATGATCGCGGCGGAACCGGATACCTTGGAGACCCGCACAGGGCAGGCGAGTTCGCCACCAAGAAGGGCTACGCTTGGAAGCGACTCCCTGACGGCAGGATAATGATAAACATCACGGGCGACCATCTTGGCTACAAGGTGGACGACATGATGAAGAGGCCCGGCAGGGTCGGCTATGGATTCAGCTTGGCCGAGGGCGTCGGATACGATCCGAACACCGGTCTGATTATCCCGTCCAACCTATACTCCCAGATAGTCACGGCCGATTACCTAGAAGCGTTCGGCCATCCCATGGCCGCGGCGTTCACCCAAAAGGACCCTGCCATGATGCAGGCTTACATCGATGCGGCGCTCAGGGACAAGAGGGGCTACCACCCCACGCGCGGAAAGATTCCCGACACCATGCAAATACTGGAGAAGCTCAGCACGAGCATCTCCGGAAGGATGGGAACGGACGTGTTCAAGGAGTTCATATCCGACAGGAATATCGCACTTGAGCGAAGGGCGTCTCACGCCGCTTCCATCAACGAGGTCATGGCTCCCAGCTCGTACACGACCCTGATACTCCCGGCCGGAATGAAGACCGAGGATCTAGCGGCTGTGCTCATGAGCATACATGCCGACCCGCTCGTCGGCGCGGCCATAGTAGATGGATCCAAGCGAGATCGAGGCCAGAGGGCCGTGTTTGAGTTCCAGCTTGGGGATCACTTCTCCGGAGACAGGAACCAGCGCGGAACCTACAGGGGCGCCTACACGGGCAAGACAGTCATACCGCATGCGAGCACGGGGCCCTACTCCCGCGGAGCTCTTGTCGGCTTGAAAGACAGCGTCAACGTAGCCGTGTCTCAGGACGGACATCTCTGGAGCGACGTCTATGCCGCGGCCAGCAGGATGCTATCTCAGGACGGAGGCTACTTCCTTCCGGACACCGAAAGGACCCTCTCCATGAACGGAGACACAGGCCTAGCCATAACCAAGCTGTTCCCGGGAAGGCCTGACCTTCTGGCCAACGCTTGGGATACCAAGGCTGGCCATGGCATCAAGGTCTGGAAGCGA
>JACCDJ010768554.1_pt1 | contig 50095 bp, 51 predicted proteins | sample 7444481 | NCBI WGS metagenome assembly JACCDJ01 (sample SAMN15323435, study PRJNA562643) | freshwater metagenome | isolation source: river surface water | place: USA:Blue River Watershed | collected 2017-08-15
CGCCAATGTAGTGATCCGCGTATGCCTTTGCTTGATCGCCCGTGGTTAGCGCTAAACCCGCAAAAGGTGCAATAGCCTGGCGATCTGCATCAGGGAGATTTTTGAGACTATCTGAGTCGACCGCTGGGAAAGTTATTTTCTGGGCCGCTAGGTTTTCAGTAACGGATTCATTAGCAAATTGGTAACCCCAATAAAGAAGGGCCGCTGTCACAAATAAAAAAGCGGTCATCCCAAGCCCTAGCCAACTTACAATTCGATCTATAGTGCTACGTCTCATAAATTCTCTCCTTGTGCAGTCCGTCTTGGTAACTTGGGTGTTAGCGCGTGCTTGCATTTTGAACTAAATCGCCCACGAATCACTGGTGAAAATGTCTCGAATTAGTCGCAATTCCTTCCGGGCCGAGGGCTTAGCGATGTGCGAACCGTTAGTTAATGGTGTTCCGGCTAGGATTCCCTCGTGAGTGAAATCATGAAAAGTTTGGCCGATCAAGTCTTGACCCTCACCTTAAATCGCCCCGAAAAACAGAACGCCATCACTCGAGCGATGTACCAAGAGCTTGCTGATGCAATTAATGAGGCAAATGGCGACTTCGGGATCAGAGCGGTCATAATTACAACCTCCTCCCAACACTTCACTTCTGGTAACGATCTCTTTGATTTCTTAAACGCGCCACCAGTTGAAGAGGGCTCTCCTGTGATGAACTTCCTTAGCGCAATTCATAATTTTTCGAAGCCACTCTTAGCGGCGGTATCTGGAAACGCAGTTGGTATTGGGACTACGATGCTTTTGCACTGCGATGTTGTTATTGCCGCCCCGACCACTAAATTCTCGATGCCATTTGTGAGTCTCGGACTTGTTCCTGAGGCTGGCTCATCATTGCTCTTTCCTAGACTCGTTGGTCATCAAAGAGCAAGCAAGATCTTCCTGGCCGGAGAGCCGTTTGGTACTAAGGAAGCGCTCGAATTTGGCTTGATTGCAAAGGTCTCCGAAGCCCCACTTGAATCTGCGCGCGAGATCGCTCTAAAAATTGCAGAACAGCCACCTAATGCTGTTATTCAAACTAAAGCGCTCCTGAAAAGCGAACTTCATGAAAAAGTAAGTGCCGTAATGCGCGCAGAGGGTGAGCTTTTTCAGATGGCTCTGCAATCCGATGAGGCACGTGAAGCCTTTATGAACTTTCTAGCAAAGAAGGGAAAGTAGATGTCACTTCAAGGAAAGCGGATATTCGTAACTGGGGGCTCAAGAGGTATCGGGCTAGCGATTGCACTTCGCGCCGCACAAGATGGTGCGAAAATTGCGATTGCCGCTAAGACGACCGACCCTCACCCAAAACTTCCTGGGACGATCTTCACAGCCGCTGACGAGATCAAAGCGGCCGGGGGAGAAGCCCTTGCTATTCAATGCGATATCCGCGATGAGAACCAGATCGAACAGGCCATAGCAAAGACTGTTGCAACTTTCGGCGGTCTAGATATTTTGATCAACAACGCCAGCGCAATCAATCTAACGCCGACTTTGGCAACGCCAGCAAAGAGATTTGATCTTATGTTTGATGTAAATGTAAGAGGAACGTTTTTAACCTCACAAGCCGCTATCCCGCACCTAAAAGAATCGGCAAAAGCGGGAGGAAACCCTCACATTCTCACGCTCTCACCACCGCTATCTATGAAAGCCAAGTGGTTTAAGAATCATGTCGCCTACACAATGGCAAAGTATGGAATGAGTATGTGCGTCTTAGGTATGGCTGAAGAATTCAAGCGAGATGGAGTAGCAGTAAATGCGCTATGGCCACGTACTGCGATAGATACAGCAGCCCTCCAAATGATTCCCGGGATAGATACTGCGGCATGTAGAAAGCCGGAGATTTTGGCTGATGCGGCTCATGTTATTTTGAATAGGCCTAGCAACGAATGCTCGGGCAATTTCTTTGTTGACGATGAAGTGCTCGCCTCAGTTGGAGTAACAGATCTCGAGAAATATTCGGTCGTGCCTGGCACTAAAGATTTCTTATTGGATTTCTTCCTAGATTAATTAAATCTTAAATCCAACTGGTAGTTCTAAGCGGTGCTTGGATAATAAATCCTCATTTGCAAAGATTTCTGCAGTTTTGCCATCGGCTGCGATAACGCCTCCGGAAAGAATGACTGAACGCTCACACAACTCGAGTGCGTAGGGAAGATCGTGCGTCACCATAAGTATCGTCACATTAAGTTCTTTGAGGATTGCAGCCAGCTCCCGCCGGGAAGCAGGGTCTAAATTTGAGGATGGTTCATCCAGGACCAAAATCTCAGGATTCATCGCAAGGACTGTGGCAACGGCAACCCTTCGTCTCTGGCCAAAGGAGAGATGGTGAGGTGGGCGATCTGCGAATTCCGTCATACCAACTTTTGCTAGTGCGTCATTCACCACGCGCTTAAGTTCATCATCGCGAAGGCCAAAGTTATATGGACCAAATGCGACATCTTCGAAGACAGTAGGCATGAAGAGCTGGTCATCGGGATCTTGAAAGACTATTCCAACTCGTTCGCGGATATGTCTAAGACTCTCTTTGTTCTTTCCGTCCACTAACGCTCCGGCAACGCTCACGCTGCCTTGTTGGGTTGCGATAATTCCATTTAAATGTAAGACCAACGTTGTCTTACCAGCGCCATTTGGACCGAGTAGTGCTACTCGTTCACCTTTCTGTAATTCAAGGTTGACGCCGAAGAGCGCCTGATGGCCATCAGGATATGCGTAAGCGAGATTGCTTATTCGAAGACTTGGTATTGAATTCATCTCATCAAATTCGTCGATAGGGAAATCGTAAGTGCGATAAGTGGGAGTATAAAAGCAATTAAAAGACTATTTGCTTGATTGCTCTTAGGAGTTGGCATCGTCCCAGCGTATCCGCGAGAGAGCATTGCAAGATAAACCCGCTCGCCACGCTCGTAGGAGCGAATAAACAAGGCTCCAACGGTCTGGGACAAGATTCGCCAGGAACGAATTCCAGTAGCTTCAAATCCTCTGGATTCCCGAGCAATTCTCATCCGAGTCAATTCATCATTTATTACATTGAGGTAGCGGAGCATGAACGTTGCAATATTTACCAATGGCGCTGGAACACGCAGTTTCTCAAGGCCAGCGAGAAGATCTCTTGCCGACGTTGTAGCCGAGAGGATGATTGCTGAGATAACACCAATCGTGCCCTTAGCAACGATTCCAGCTCCGGCCCAGATTCCCGCTTGATATAACTCAAGACCAAAGACAGTTACTCGCTCTCCCGTGCCAAAGAAGGGCATAAGTAGCGCGAAGATGACAAAGGGGATCTCGACTAGAGATCTAATAAAAACCGTCCGATAAGGCAACTTAGCCAAGCGAATGAGAAGGAGCAAAAGGCCAAAAAACAGTGCATAGGCAATGAGATTTTGAATCGGAGTGATTACAACGACTATTACAAAGAGAAGTGTGGAGAGGATTTTGGTCTCAGCGGTGAGGTCATGAATAAAGGTATGGCGATGCAGGTATAGGCGCTCGCCTACATCATGGCCGTGGTGATGCGAAGAATTCAGTTTGTGGAGCCTTTGCGCATTTTCTTTGCCAGGGCGAATACACCAAAGGCAACCAGTGCTGTCACGAGAACCCCGATTACCCCAGAGAGACCAACACTTAGGCGATCATGGTCGACGCCTGCAACTCCATAGTCCGACAGGGGAGAGTCGGCCACAGCCGAATCTTTCGCGGTCTCAAGGAAACCCTTATCTTCGGCAATTTTTTCAAGTCCATCGGGAGAGGATGACGCGTAGAAAGAGAAAGCACCCGCGATGACTATCGAGATTAGTAAGAAGTAAAGATAGAAGCGATTACTTGTCTTGTTCATGACCTAACCTCCAACTTCTCTTTCCAGCCATAAACCAAGTCTGACCGGGTCTGAATAACTGAGGCAACTGTAAAGAAAGTAATAAGCGCCTCTCCGATTCCAATGAGGATATGAGTGCCGAGCATTGCGGTCGCAACTGTCGCGGCATCGATAGTTCCAGTTCCTCCTAAAGCGTATTGAAGTGAGAATCCAGTAGCAGCTAGTGGTACCGAAAGAAATGCTGCTAATGCTGCGGCTATTGCAACTGAGGTTTTATTCTTTGGAAGAATCTTCCTGATAACTAGGATCGCAAAGTGGCTGACCCAAACAGCGATGACTGATAAGTTAAAAATATTTAGCCCAAGTGCGGTCAACCCGCCATCTGCAAAGAGGAGGGCTTGCACTCCAAGAACGACTGTAAGCGCCAGAGTTGCTGAGTAAGGGCCAACTAGTGCTGTCGCAAGAGCGGCGCCAACAAGATGTCCGCTAGTTCCAGCTGCGACGGGAAAATTCATCATCTGTGCTGCAAAGATAAATACGGCCGTTAAACCAGCAAGAGGCGTGGTGCGATCATCAAGAGTCTTGGCAGCGCCCCTCAGCGCAATGAGAACAAAGCCAATTGAGAGAACTCCGAATAGGGCGCTTACCGGAATATTGATAAAACCATCAGGGATATGCAGCTTGGCGAGGTTCATACCTCGAGTTTATTGCAAACGATTTGCATCTGCAACAAATTAGCATGGATGTCCTGGCCTATAGGTTCTTTATAAGGCTCTAGCCTTTTGGAGTGAGCGCGCGTACGCGGACTTGGGTCTCGCTCTGGACGGTGTACCTGATCTGGGGCTCAACCTACTTTGCCATCGCGAAGGTTATTGCGACTATGCCGCCTCTTCTCTCGATGGGTATCCGTTTTACATTAGCTGGATTAATTCTCATAGTTTTTGTTTTCTTAACGAAGGGCAGAACTGAATTTGTAATTCCGAGAGCTGAGTACCTAAGCGCCTCAGTTCTTGGTTTTGTGACTCTCGGTTTTGGTCTAGGCAACGTTGCAGTCTCTTCAAAACATGTGCCCACCGGGGTTGTCTCGCTCATAATTGCGGGCCATCCTCTGTGGATCGCGCTCTTTAGAACGCTCTCGCGAGAGAAGATTGCCAAGCTGACTTGGCTCGGCACGTTAGTCGGTTTTGCTGGAGTAGTTTTACTTTTGAAGCCGGGAAGTATTGAGTCAGTCAGCGGCGTTAATTCTGGAACGCTCTTCTTTTATATGTTCATGGTCTTAATTGGAAATGTTGGCTGGGCCCTTGGAACTTATCTCGCACCTAGATTCCCCATCCCGAAGAATTCACTTTTGTTTACCGGAGTAGAGATGCTCGCCGGAGGCGTTGCTTTAACCATTGCGGCATTTATTAAAGGTGAGCAACTTGCAGATTTCCTGGATGCATCAAGAAACTCTTGGTTATGGTTCTTTTATCTAGTTTTCATTGGTTCAATCGCAGGATATACCGCTTATCTTTGGTTGGTCATGAATGCGCCCGTTTCCCTTACAGCAACTTACGCTTATGTAAATCCAGTAATTGCTGTTCTTCTCGGCGTTCTCTTTCTCAACGAGAAAATCACAGTCAATTATGCGCTCGGAGGAGCGATCATCTTGCTAGGCGTTCTAACTGTGGTTTCTAGTGAGAGTAATTCCAAGCGTCTTGCTAAAGGTTAATTAATTCACTCTTCATAGTCCTGCGTTCCACAATCAGGGCGCTGTGATTGGGCATTAATACCCACCCAGATTGATCCCAACCAGAAGAGGCGACAACGCAACCACTCTCATCGAGTCGATACCGCACTTCGTAATAATTCGACTCGGTCCAGGAAGGGCGATTTTCCGGGTCATGCTCAGAGACCACGATTAGGAAATCCGAATTCAAGAACATCGAGTTGATACTGCTGTACTTATACTTTTGTCTAATGGTTGCAATCGCGGATAGAACTCCGGCCTTAAACCCGAGCTCCTTAACTTTGGTGAGGGTAAATAGAAAGAATAGTTCGCTATCGCCACTGCCACTCCGTAGCTTCAATACTTCTGGCGCTATTTCTCCCAGCAGAGCATCGTAAGGTTGCAGAGCTCCATTATGAATAAAGGTGATGTCCTCATGAATGAAGGGGTGTGCGTTCTCCTCATTGACGGTGATGCCTGGGGAAGCCCAACGAAAGTGAAGCAATCCTCCGGATGATTTCTTCTCCTTTGCTACCTTTTCGAAGTTGCTGCTAGATGCCGCACTCTCTACGCTTTTAATGATTTCTCTTCGCTCGCTATCGATAAGCGATAAACCCCAACTGTCTTTGTGTACGTTTGAAAGGTTTACAAACTCATGAAAAGCAATTCCAGAGAAGTTTTCAACAGATGTGGGAGCGGTAGAGACGTAACCAAGCAAGCGGCACATATTTGAATCTTATCGACTACCCTCTACTTATGTTATTAGAAGCCCTTATTCTCATAGTCCTGCTTACCTTCCTTCTCGAATCGGTTCTCGATGAGCTAAATCAAAGAAGCGCTCAAAGATCTCCAGATCCACTAGTTGCTCACCTCTACGACCCTAAAGAACAGGCGCGTTCAATCTCCTATGGTCGGGAGCGGACTGAGCTCGGGCTGTTAAGCGGCGCCGTTACTACGGGAGTGATGATTCTTGCTCTTGCATTCGGCTGGTTTGCCGATCTTGACGCTTTCATCGCGGAGCGAGTAGATAACACAATTCTTGTCTCACTCGTATTTATTGGTGCCCTTGGTTTTATCTCTTGGTTGATTAGCCTGCCATTTGCGATTCGCTCAACTTTCGGAATTGAAGCGCGCTACGGATTTAACAAGTCCACCCCAAAGACATTTATTCTTGATGCAATTAAAGGCACATTTGTCGCCGTGATTCTCGGCGGAGCTCTCTTAGGGGCAGTCATATGGCTATACGAGAGATTTGAAGGCAGATTCTGGATTTATGCCTGGGCGTTAGTGGCTGGCTTCTCAATATTTATGTTTATGTTCGGTACTAAATTGATTTTGCCATTGTTTAATAAATTAACGCCGCTTGAAGATGGTCAACTAAAGGCTGATATTGCAAAGTATTGCCAATCACAGGGATACGCGCTCAAGAACCTCTTCGTGATGGATGGCTCCAAGAGATCTACCAAAGCGAATGCGTTTTTTAGTGGGATGGGAAAAAGTAAAACGATAGTTCTATTCGATACCTTGATAGAGAAGTTGAATAAAGAGGAAATAGTGGCGGTGCTGGCCCACGAAATTGGCCACTACAAGCGGAAGCACACCTTGGCTATGTTTATCGCTTCAAACATCCAAACCCTCGCGATTTTTGCCCTTCTTGGCTGGGCGCTGCAATATGACGAACTCTCTCGAGTCTTGGGCGCGCAAGAAGGTAAATTCCATCTCTCGGCAATCGCTTTCTTCCTACTACTTACTCCGCTTCAACTTCTCTTAGGGCTACTCAACAATTCACTTTCAAGGCGAAATGAATTTGATGCCGATAACTTTGCTGCCGAGACATATAAGCGCGAGCCAATGCGAACCGCGCTCTCCAAAATTTCGACAGATAGTCTCGCTAATTTAAATCCGCATCCAATATATGTGGCTTTCAACTATACGCATCCGCCACTAGTGGAGCGGTTGAAGAATGTTGGTGCCTAATTACAAATAAAAAAGCCCGCCATTACGGCGGGCTTTTTTTATTACTTCTTAGATATCGAAGTAGAGTTCAAACTCTGCTGGATGTGGACGTAGTCGAACGTAATCAATCTCTGACTTACGCTTCCACTCAATCCAAGTTTCAATTAGATCCTTGGTAAAGACACCGCCACGAGTTAGGAAGTCATGATCTGCCTCAAGGCTATCGATGACCTTGTCGAGAGATCCTGGAACTTGAGGAATCGCCTTTGCCTCGGCGCCCTCTAATTCGTAAAGATCCTTATCGACTGGCTTTGGTGGCTCAATCTTGTTGGTGATTCCATCAAGACCCGCCATCAAAATTGCCGAGAAGGCCAGGTACGGGTTTGAAGATGGATCAGGGCAACGGAATTCGATGCGCTTTGCCTTTGGACTCGTTCCGGTAATTGGGATACGGATACATGCTGAGCGGTTACGAGCTGAGTAAACGAGATTTACGGGCGCTTCATAACCAGGGACAAGTCTCTTATAAGAGTTCACCGTTGGGTTTGTGAAGGCAAGTAATGACGGTGCATGCTTCAAGAGGCCGCCGATATACCAACGTGCGACATCAGAGAGATTTGCATATCCATCACCCCAGAAGAGCGGCTTGCCATCTTTCCAGAGGGATTGGTGAACGTGCATTCCCGAACCGTTATCACCAAAGAGTGGCTTTGGCATAAATGTGACGGTCTTGCCCGCTTGCCATGCAGTATTGCGAATTACATATTTGAATTTCATCAAATCATCGCCGGCATGCAAGATATCGTTGAAACGGTAGTTAACTTCCATCTGACCTGCAGTACCTACTTCGTGATGCGCGCGTTCAACAGAAAGTCCTACGCGCTCAAGATTCATGACCATCTCATCGCGAAGATCCGCGAATTGATCAGTCGGGGAGACTGGGAAATATCCACCCTTTATTCGAGTGCGGTACCCGCGGTTTGGAGTGCCATCTGGATCTTCCTTAATACCGGTATTCCAAGCTCCTTCATAAGAATCAACTTCGTAATATCCAGTATTCATTCCGGTTAGATAACGGACTCGATCAAATACATAGAACTCTGCCTCCGGAGCAAAGTAGGCAGTATCTGCAATTCCAGTCGAGCGCATATATTCAACGGCTTTAGCAACTACTTGGCGCGGATCGCGTGAGTAAGCAGAGTTGTCATCTGGATTTACGACCGAGAAGTGAACGACGAGCGTCTTTTCTTTGCGGAATGGGTCGACGAATGCTGTTTCTGGAGCTGGGAGAAGTTTCATGTCGGATTCATGAATTGATTGGAAACCACGGATGGAAGAGCCATCAAACATCAACCCATCTTTGAAGACATCCTCGGTAAATTGAGCGGCGGGAACATTGAAGTGATGTTGGATTCCAGGTAAATCTATAAAACGAACGTCAACGAGGGAGATGCCCTCTTTCTTAATGTAACTAATTAGTTCAGCTGAGGACTTGAACATTTCTCTCCTATTTTTTTGATCCAGATTATTTAAATCTAGATAAATTTCGGGTTGCTCCCCATTGAGCAGATGACGCGAATCGTAGATGCCGGCAGTGAAAGAGGGGTATCTGGTGTGTTACGGACATGTTTCAAATACCCCAGTACCGTTGGCCCTATGCAGGAATTTCGGCAGATGAAGCGCGCCTCGCTTAGCCGGCGCCTGGCCGCACTTTTCCTCGATTGGATGGTGGCAACCTTCTCTACCGCGATGTTTTATCCACTCTTCGCCAGCTCCCTCGAGCCGAGTTTGGCAAGGTTGGGCGTCTTCGTCCTTGAAGTCGGATTGCTGACTGCGCTAACCGGGGCCTCTATCGGCCAGCGAATCCTTGGGCTCCGAGTGGTCAGTTACCCCGATCAACTCTTCATAACTCCGGGCGCAGCTTTCTTACGAACTTTCTTACTTGTGCTTGTGATTCCACCCTTAGTTCAAGACGAGGAGAGTCGGGGACTTCATGAACGGTTCACCAAGAGCCAGGTGGTACGGGTTCGCAATTAGCGAAGTTTTGGCATCCCTACATTCTTAGGAAGTGGTCCTTTAGGAAGCGGAATTGTCATACTGCTTATTGACTTAAGGCGAGCGCGCAATTCCCTTACTTGAACTCGTGATAACTTCTTTGGATATTTCTTCAGGTGGCGTTGAATCTTGCGAATTGAAATTTGGCCTTCCCCCATTCCGGCCACAAATTCAAATACCGGAACTCCAGGGGCATATCTCTCGATTTTTTTTCGCTGATCGTTTAGTAGCGCCTTGACAGCGGGACCACCTTCACCGACCAAAACGACTCCAGGTCTACCGACAGCTTGATGGACCATATCTTGATTCTTATTAAAATTAACGTGCGGGGTAATTGTCCAACCGCGGCGGATTGACATTAAGACGCTAGCAGCGGCGCCAAGTTGACCTTCGATACTTGCATAAGCAGCACTACTAGCAAGTCTGGTGAAATAAAAGAATGCAGCAAGAAATGCGAGCGGGAGAGTGACGAAAGCAGCGTACCCCTCACGATCTAAAGTTGAACCGAGAAGAATGCCGCCTATCAAGATCGCAGCAAAAATCAAAAGGCATCGCACGAAGACAAAACGGTATTCGCGCTTTGCGAGAGCGTAGGCATCGCGGATCGTTTTAAAGCGCTTCTCTTTCGGAGCTGAGCTCTTCTCTTTCTTTTTACGTCCAAACACTTAGATTTCCTTCCGGTTCCGCTTACTTTCCAATTCAACCATCTCGGGGGTGGGAGCTGTTCCACCTAGACGAGCGGGTGCCCATCGTTGACCAATAGGCGAGTCTGGATACTCACTTTGCGCGCTCTCCAGCAACTCCTGCATTGCCTTTTTCAATCTATTTAGCGCTAGCTCAGGATCTTCTTCCGCGTTGAAATACAGGGGTGAGCCAATAGAGACAAAAATTGGGTAACCAGCACGGGAAAAATCGCGCGCAACTTTCTTGGTCCAAATTCTTTGGCTACCCCAAATCACGGTAGGCAGAACTGGAGCCTTGGATTCGATTGCAAGTCGAATGACGCCACTCTTCATCGCCTTCAACTCAAAACTTTGGGAGATAGTTGCCTCCGGGAATACTCCAACAATTTCACCTTTCTTAAGTGCTTTCAACGCTTGCACAAATGATGGGGCGCCATTGTTTCGATCTACGCTGATGTGCTTCATTCCACGCATAAGTGGACCAGCCACGGGATGATCAAAGATTTCCTTCTTGGCCATAAAGCGCGCGAGCCGGTTGGAAGATAGGAGAGCAGTACCCGCAATTGCAAAGTCGAGATAACTTACGTGATTCATCGCAAGAAGCGCTGGACCTTTACGGGGAATGTGCGACTCACCTTGGAAGTGAAAATCTAAATCAAGGTAGCGCCAAAATCCTTTGAAGATTTGGACTATTGGGCGATAAACCAAATCTGCCATGGCAACTAAGCCTTTGAAACATCGGCTCGCGCCGCAGCTGCTTCCTTAAACAACCGTCCTGCCCGATAGCTTGAGCGAACCAATGGCCCACTCATAACTCCAAAGAATCCAAGCTCTCGAGCTTCATTAGCTAACTCCACAAACTCATTGGGCTTCACCCATCTCTCTACGGGGTGATGACGCGATGAAGGGCGAAGGTATTGCGTGATGGTTATTAATTCACAGCCAGCAGAGCGCAAATCGCGTAGCGCTTGCGTTACTTCTGCTCGGCTCTCACCTAAGCCGAGAATCAAATTGGACTTAGTTATCAATCCAAAATCCCGCGCTTGCAAAATGACATTGAGCGAGCGCTCGTAATTGAATGCTGGGCGGATTCGCTTAAAAATTCTAGGGACAGTCTCTAAATTGTGAGCGAATACCTCAGGTCTAGATTCAAAAACTTCATGCAGTAGCTCCGGTTTTGCCGAAAAGTCTGGGGCTAACATCTCAACTCCGCATCCAGGTACCGCTTGATGGATAGCGCGAATCGTCTCGGCGTATAACCAGGCGCCTTCATCTTCAAGATCATCGCGCGCCACTCCGGTTACGGTTGCATATTTAAGTCCCATGGTTTTCACAGACTCAGCCACTCGGCGCGGCTCGTCGCGATCAAGTGGGGCCGGTTTTCCTGTATCAATATTGCAAAAATCGCATCGCCTCGTGCATTGCTCGCCACCGATAAGAAAAGTTGCCTCTTTATCCTCCCAGCATTCAAAAATATTTGGGCAAGCTGCTTCTTGGCATACTGTGTGTAACCCCTCTTGACTTACTAGAGAGCGAAGAGCGGTGTACTCCGGCCCCATGTGCGCCTTCGTCTTAATCCATTCCGGTTTTCTTTCAATCGGCACGGCAGCATTGCGCGCCTCGATTCTTAGTAATTTTCTTCCATCTGGTGCCAGCATTAGATAGCAACCTTTGCTAGCGCCTCGAAAATGTGGCGCTCAAGAATTGGTCGAACATCTTCTGTTTTGAGTTCTCGGTTAAGTTCATTTGATAGGGAAGTGACTCCTGCGTCTTTAATTCCGCATGGAACGATGCGATCATAAAAACTAAGGTCAGTGTCGACATTTAACGCAAAGCCATGCATTGTCACGCCTCGTGCAACTCTTATTCCAATTGCGGCGATTTTACGATCACCTTTACCGTCTCGAATCCAAACTCCAGATCTCTCGCAATATCGCTCACTCTTAATTCCAAACTCGCCACAGACATTAATTAAAGCATTTTCAATCTCGCGCACAAACCCGACCACATTATGTTGATCTCTCAATCTAACGATTGGATATCCAACGATTTGACCAGGCCCGTGAAATGTGATTTTTCCGCCACGATCAACATCGATGACCCTAGAGCCATCAACTGGTCGCTCGCTCTCAAGCGTTCTTCTACCTGCGGTAAAGATTGGCGGATGCTCCAACAACAAGAGCGTATTAGGGCGATTAGATTCAGCGATCTCTTGATGTAATTCTCGTTGCATCGCCCACGCCACTTCGTAATCGACTAGTCCCAATCTCTTTACATCGACGGAGGCTGTAATCATTGATGAAGTAGACACAGGCTAAGCCTACTTAGTTGGCCCACCTGGCAACCTTTGTGAGCTTCTCCTTCTAAGATAGCCCGTTATGAGCATCACATCAGAGAAGGTAATGAGAAGTAAAGCGCGTAAGGCCCTTTGGTTGGCAATCATCACCATAGTGACTTGGCTTGCAGTCGGAGGTTTTTCCGGTCAAGTTTTCCCTAAGATCTCTAATGTCCAAGAGAACGATAACTCGGCTTTCTTGCCTGAGAGCGCTGAGTCGACCGCGGCTTCCAAGGTCATCGTTAAATTCTCCGATCAATCGCTAGATCTTCTTCCCACTCTTCTAATAGTTGTCGGCGAAGTCGATCCCGTAAAAAATCCAGAGAAGTTCGCTCAAGTTCAGGAATTTGCCCAAGGTCTAGGCAACTTAGTTCTCCCGCAATCCAATAAGCCACTCTCTACTTACTTTGCTGGCGAAGCCCCTATCCAAGCCATTCCCTCGCAAGATGGAAAAGCAGCCCTTATTAACGTGCAGATCGACTCAGTAATTGCTGGGGAGAACATCGATGATGAACCTGCACTACCTCTAATAATTGAATTTATTCGAGATGAGATGAAGAAAGAACTTGCCGGGTTGGACTCGCATGTGACCGGTCCAGGTGGAATATTCGCCGATTTGTTTGACGCCTTTGGATCTATTGACACAACCTTGCTTCGCACAACTTTGATTGTGGTGGCAATAATTTTGATTTTAGTTTATCGATCACCCATTCTCTGGATTATTCCTCTCTTCACAGCTGCGAGCGCGCTCGCCTTCGCAACGATGATTGTGTATTACCTAGCGAAAGCAGATTTAATTGACCTCAATGGGCAAACCCAAGGAATCTTGGATGTGTTGGTGCTGGGCGCAGCAACTGACTATGCCCTGCTCTTGATATCTAGATATCGCGAAGAACTCCATCACCACCAATCGAGATTTGATGCCATGCGTCGCGCCCTTCGGGGAGTTGTCGAGCCCATCGTCGCATCTGGTTCCACAGTTATTGCTGGCTTGATGGTCCTGCTCTTAAGTGATCTCTCTAGTAACCGGGGTCTTGGCCCCGTCGGTTCCATTGGTATCGCCTCAGCCATGCTGGCTGCACTTACATTATTGCCTGCTCTCATTGTCATCTTTGGTCGTTGGATTTTTTGGCCGAAGATTCCAAAGTTTGATGATGAAGATGAGAAGTTATCTGGGTTCTGGTCCAAAGTTGGAAACTTTGTGGATCGCAAGCCGAAGCCAATTTGGATTACGACTGCTCTTGCGCTCCTTATTCTTGCGGGCTTTTCCACGACCCTAAAGAGTGATGGTTTATCCCAGACCGAAGCATTCACAAGTAGAACCGACTCTGTAATTGGACTTGAAAAATTGGGCGAGCATTTCCCAAGCGGAGAGGGAACTCCAGTTGAGATAGTGGCTGATGAGGCCGATCTTGCCGCGGTAATTAACGCGGTAAAGGGACTTCCTAATGTTGCAAATGTGCTTCCATTAACGTTGCAAGATCCAGTCACTCGCCAACCGACACTTGAAAATAAAGTGGTTGAAGGCAAAGTTCTGGTTTACGCCACGCTCGATGTTCCGGCGGACTCAAAGGAAGCCAAAGCTCTCATCCCCGATATCAGAGCGGCAGTAAAGAGCGTAAATGAGAACATTCTTGTGGGTGGACAGACCGCGGTTGGTCATGACATCGATGAGTCATCTAAGCGCGATAATCGAGTAATTATTCCAACGGTCTTAATCCTGATTGCAGTCATCCTTGGGTTATTGCTCCGAAGTGTTTTGGCCGCTGGGTTACTTCTTGCAACGGTTGTTCTCTCCTTTGTTGCCACCCTTGGTGTCTGCGCGTTGGTCTTTGAGCATGTCTTTGGATTTGCAGGTACCGATGCCTCATTCCCACTCTTTGCCTTTGTCTTCTTAGTAGCACTTGGTATCGATTACAACATCTTCTTGATGACTCGAGTTCGTGAGGAGTCAAAGAAGATTGGAACGCGTGCTGCGGTAATCAAAGGCCTTACTGTCACGGGTGGCGTAATTACTTCAGCCGGCGTCGTACTGGCTGCAACTTTCGGAGTACTCGGACTACTGCCGCTCGTCTTCCTTGCCGAACTTGGTTTTGCGGTCGCCTTCGGCGTACTTCTCGACACGATAGTTGTCCGCTCACTCTTAGTTCCTGCCCTTGTGAAGGTAATCGGGCCGAAGATCTGGTGGCCTTCGAAGTTACAGCACGAGCAGAAGCAGTAAGAATTGAAACGAGTCGGGCTCATTGGCTATGGGCTTGCTGGTCGCTCCTTTCATGCTCCCCTTCTGCAGGCCGCAGGATTCTTTATTTCCGCCATCGCATCCCGCTCTATTGAAAAGCGAGGGTTAGCGCATGATGAGTTTCCGCTTGCGACGATCTTGGCAAGCGCGCAAGAGTTAGTCGAAGAGGAACTTGATTTAGTAGTAATTGCTTCGACCAATGATGTGCATGCTGAACAAGCAAGATTGGCTATAGATGCGGGAATTCCCGTTGTTGTAGATAAACCGATGGCGTTGGACTATTACGAGACATTGGCACTTTATGACTATGCAGATACTCGGGGAGTTCCAATTACCGTATTTTTTAATCGTTTGTTTGATAGTGATACCTTGACTATGAAACAGGTCATCGAGACCGGCGAGATTGGCGATATTTTCCGGTTCGAATCGCGTTTTGAAAGGTTTCGCCCGGAGAGTAACCCGAACGCGTGGCGGGAGAACACACCGTCAATTCTTGGAGGGGGATTGCTCCTTGATCTTCAGACCCATCTAGTTTCAACCGCGTTGCACCTCTTTGGAGCTGCAGAGGTAGCTTTCGCTTCGCTACGAAAGATCCGTGGCGAAGTTGATGATGATGTTCTTATAGTTTTAAAGCATGCAAGTGGAGTTGATTCGTATCTTTCTGCGAGCGCAATCGCTGGGGCGCCGGGACCCCGACTGAGAGTCAATGGACGAAAAGCAGCGCTAATCGCTACCGGATTAGATCCGCAAGAGGCTCTCCTCAGGGCTGGAGCTAAACCGTTATCTACCGGTTGGAAAGATGCAACCAGCGCAACAAGTGAATTTCGAATCTACAAGGGTGAGAACTGCATTGATTACAAAGGCATCCCGGGAAATTATGTCTCTTACTACAACCAAGTATTTAGCGCCTTAGAAAATGGCGCAGAGATGCCGATTTTAAGAGAGTTTGCCCTTGATGTAGCGAGAATTCTGGATCGGGCAAGAGAGCTAGATATAAGGCAGTGAGCAAGAGAGTATTGATCTGTGGAGCTGGCTGGGCTGGACTCAACGCAGCGAGGATATTGAATGAAGCTGGATTTGAGGTAACGGTACTTGAAAAGAGTGATCGAGTAGGCGGGCGGATTACATCAGATTATCTAGATGGATTCACGCTCGATCGCGGTTTTCAAGTAATAAACCCAGCCTATGCCGAATTAAAAGAGAGTGATGTCTTAAGCGAAGTTGAGTTTTTCGCCTTGCCCAAGGGCGTAGAGATTCTCACTTCCGCTGGGCTAATGAAAGTTGGTGATTTCCGCAGAGATCTTCGCTATCTGCCTGATCTCTTGAGTGGGAAGTCAGGAACCTTTCTTGAAAAATTAAGGTTCTTGAATTACTTAAGAAAAGTTAGTGCTAACGAGAGCTTTGGCATGGCGCTTTCAAAGTCTCCGACTCTTTTTAATAAAGTTCTGAAGCCATTTCTCGATGGAGTTTTCCTTAGCGATTCAGCAGAGGTTTCAAACCGGATGGCTCGCGAGTTAGTTCATTGGTTCATAAAGGGAAGTCCGGGAATTCCGTCTGGGGGAGTACGCGAAGTTTCAGAGAAGTTAGCTGCAGGTATTGATATTGAATTCAATAGTGAAGTTAAAGATATTTCGGCAACCGAGGTTTTGACAAGAGAAACAAGATTTAAGGCGGATGCCGTCATAAACGCTCTTGATCCAATCAGCTCAGCCAAATTAATGAAGCTTGCCGAACCGAAAATGAGCAAATCTACGACTTGGTATTTCCAGATTGAGTCCGGACTAATTGAGAGTAAACATCTTCGAGCAGGTGGAACCGGGCCACTTGTAAATTCCGTAGTGATTTCAAATTCTGCACCAAGCTATGCACCGAAGGGATCATCGCTTCTTGCAGCCACAACCTTAGGTGTAGGAACTGAGACTGAAGTGCGAGCCCAACTTATGCAGCATTGGCAGGTTGAAACGAGAAGGTGGAATTTAATTTCGAAATATGAAATACCAAACTCCCTTCCATTTCATCCACCCCAAAAACCATTAATTGCAAGTGCTGTAAGGGAGAGTGGGATATATGTAGCGGGGGATTGGCGGGCTACGCCATCTCAGCAAGGGGCACTGCTTAGTGGCCGGTTAGCCGCGAATGCAATTATTTCTGGTCGATAAGTGCCGCAAGTGCTGGTGCTAGATGTGGGTAATCAAATTCAAAACCCGAATCGAGCAACTTCTTAGGAGCAACTTTCTTTGAGCCAAGGATTTCCGAGGAGAAACCACCAAGAACAATACGAAGTGCAAAACCGGGGACTGGAATTAATGCTGGTCGGCGCAGTGCCCGCGCAAGTGCTGCAGTAAATTCCTGGTTTGTTGCTGGATTGGGTGAGACGAGATTTACCGGACCCTCCACATCCTTTTCTAAGAGATAACAGATTGCTTTTAGCTGATCATGCAAGGTAATCCACGACCACCACTGTTTTCCATTTCCTAATTTGCCACCAAGTCCGAATTTAAAGAGCGGCAACATCTTTCCCATCGCGCCACTAGTTGGTTCGAGAACCAATCCGGTTCTAATTTTTACCGTTCGAGTACCGCTAGCCGAATCAGCAGCGCCTTCCCATTCCTTACAGACAGCAGCTAGAAAGTCATCACCGGGTCGGTCATCTTCAACAACAGTGCGATTTCCGGTCTCGCCATACCAACCAATTGCGCTTGAAGAGATAAAAACATCGGGCTTTAGCTTTGAGACAGCAGTTGCGATTGTGTTGGTGCCAAGCAGGCGCGAATTCAAGATCTCAGCACGATATTTCTTGCTCCATCGTTTATCGCCAACATTTGCACCAGCCAGATGTATGACCGCATCAACACCTTCAAGCGCGGCAAGATCAACTTCCCCTGTTAGTGGATTCCATGACACTTCATCAGGTGAAACAACAGGACGTCTTACCAATCGCTGAATGGTGTGACCCTCGGATTTCAAATGACCAACTAGCGCCGATCCGATCATTCCGGAGGCGCCGGTTATGGCTATCCGCTGGGGCAGAGCCATTATTTAAAGACCCAGATCAGACTCGAAGCGACCCTCTTCAAGTCGCTCTTTCAAAGTACTCAAGAAACGCGCTGCATCAGCGCCATCTACGACGCGATGGTCATAGGAGAGCGCTAGATAAACCATTGAGCGAATCGCAATTGTCTCTCCGCCATCTTCACCTTTTACAACTGTTGGACGCTTTACGACAGCGCCAAGTCCGAGAATTGCAACTTGTGGTTGATTGATGATTGGGGTATCAAAGAGCGCACCGCGTGAACCAGTGTTTGTTAGCGTGAATGTTCCGCCACCTAATTCATCTGGGGCAATCTTGTTATCGCGAGTCCGCCCTGCGACTTCAGCAATTCTTCTAGCGATTCCACCCATATTTAGATCGCCCGCATCACGAATTACCGGGACAAGAAGACCGCGCTCCGTGTCGACTGCAATTCCGAGATGCTCGGCGCCGTGATAGGTAATCACATCACTTTCAACTGAAGAATTTAGAACTGGATGAACCTTTAGCGCTTCACAGACTGCAACAGCAAAGAATGGCAAGAAGCTTAACTTCACACCTTCGCGCGCTTCAAAAGAGGCTTTTGCTTTATCGCGAAGACGAGAAATTTTAGTTATATCAACCTCAACAACTGTTGTTAATTGTGCACTTACTTGAAGCGATTCAAGCATGCGAGCAGCAATCACTTTCCGTAAGCGAGACATTTTCACTTGGGTACCGCGAAGTGGTGAAGCCGAAGTCGGAGCAGATTTTGCTGGAGCGCTGGCAACGCTTTCACGAGTCGGCGTTACGGGAGATGGTGTGCTCGACTTGCTTGGTATGGCAGCCAAGACATCTTCTTTTCGAATTCTTCCGCCTACTCCAGTTCCCTTCACTTTGCTTAAGTCAACGCCACTTTCATTGGCAAGTTTTCGAACTATTGGAGTTACGTATGAATCATCTAGCGCTGATGGTTTTGGAACTAATGGGGGCGGAGTCTGTGGCGGAGTCGGTACGGGGCGCACCGACGCGGGTGCAGGAGTTGTCACTACTGGGGCAGGTTTTGCCGGAGCAGAGTTTGCCGGAGCAGTAGGAGCGACTACGGGCGCTTCCGTCTTGACCGAAGCTGAGCCACCGATTGAGGCAAGGCGCGCTCCGACTGGGACAGTTGAATCAACTGGAACATCAATTGAGATTAGCGTTCCGGAAACGGGAGCCGGAATTTCGGTATCAACCTTATCCGTGGAAACTTCAAGGAGCGCTTCATCGGCGTTGACGTGATCACCGACTGACTTAAGCCATCGAGTTACCGTTCCCTCTGAAACTGATTCACCAAGTGCCGGCATCGTTACAACAGTTGCACTGGAAACTTGTGGCGTGGCTGGAGCTGGAGTTGAAACCGGAGCTGGAGTTGAAACCGGAGCTGGAGTTGTAACCGGAGCTGGAACTGGTGCGGGAGTAGCAACTGGCGCCGCCGGAGCAGGAGCGCTAGATGCACTTGCGCCATCATTTATGACAGCTAACTCGGCGCCAACGGCGGCGACTTGATCAACGGCCACCACAATTTTTGCTAACACACCAGCAGCCGGAGATGGAATTTCAGTGTCGACTTTATCGGTAGAAACTTCTAAAAGCGGTTCATCAATTGCAACTTGATCGCCTTCGGCTTTTAGCCAACGAGTGACGGTTCCCTCTGTGACGCTCTCGCCAAGTGCGGGCATCTTCACCGAAAAAGTCATCTCATCCTCTCGATTTCAAAGTTTTCAATTGCTGGATTATCCATGTGCATGCAATGGTTTTCCAGCCAGCGCTAGATGAGCCTCACCCATCGCCTCAGAGAGGGTGGGGTGTGCATGGATAAGGGGTGCCACATCGAAGGCTTCAGCCTGCCAATTGAAAATTAGCTGGGCTTCTGCCAACAACTCTCCAACTCGGGCGCCCACCATATGAATGCCAAGGACTGGCCCATTCTTAGCGGCCACTAATTTGATTGAGCCGGCAGTCTTAAGAATTTGAGCCTTACCGTTTCCAGCAAGATCGTAATTAAGTTCAACAACATCATGACCCTTCGCTTTTGCCGCAGCCGTTGTTAATCCGACGGAAGCGACCTCGGGTTCGGAGTAAGTAACCCTCGGAACACCGTCATAATTAATAGCGCGAGGTTTTAACCCAGCAATTTCTTCTGCGACCAGAATTCCCTCGGCAAATCCGACATGGGCAAGTTGCAGAGTTGGTATCAAATCTCCAACCGCCCAGATCCCCGGAATATTAGTTCGGCACTTGTCGTCGACAAGAACATAGCCACGATCCATTTTTATACCTTGCGCTTCGTAGCCCAAATTCGCCGAAGTTGGTCCTCGCCCGACTGCGACTAAAAGGACATCGGCGTTGAAATTCTTTCCATCTTCCAAAGTAACTGTGACACCCGTAGCGCTCTTAGTTGCTGATTTAAACCTTGTTCCTAACTCGAAGTTAATTCCGCGCTTGCGAAAAGCGCGCTCTAATTGCTTACTTGATGATTCATCTTCTAGTGCTATTAGATGGGGCAGAGCCTCGATGATTGTTACTTCTGCTCCAAATGATTTCCAAACAGAGGCAAATTCACAGCCGATAACGCCTCCGCCAAGCACAATTACGGATTTTGGAACATAGTCCAGGTGCATTGCATGATCGCTAGTCATGATTTGTTTGCCATCTATTTCAAGGCCTGGGAGGGATTTTGCATAAGAACCGGTTGCTAAAACAACATTTTTTCCGGTGTAGCGCTGGCCATTTACCTCGACTGTATCTTTTGCAACTAATTTTCCGGCGCCCTCTACGTAAGTAATATTTCTTGATTTAACTAAACCTTGCAGGCCCTTATGAAGCTTTGAAATTACGCCATCCTTATAGCTGTTGACTCCGGCCATATCAATTGCATGGAAATCCGCCTTTACGCCAAATTCAGCTGCATGCCTGGTGTTATCGGCAATCTCGCCAGCGTGTAAAAGAGCCTTTGTTGGGATACATCCGCGATGTAGACAAGTTCCACCGAGCTTATCTTTTTCAATCAATACAACTTGTAGACCGAGTTGGGCCGCGCGCAATGCGCAGGCATATCCACCGCTGCCACCGCCAAGAATTACCAGGTCAAAATTCGCCACTCTTACCTCAAATCCTTCTGCAAGTTTGCTCCATATATTCCTGACTTATCTTGCCAGTTTTATTGGCCAACAATGTCCTCAGCAAATGCGAGGAGAGTGCGAAGTGCGACACCTGTTCCGCCTACGGTGGTGTAACCATGGGGCTTCGACTCGTTATAGGCCGGGCCTGCAATATCCAGATGGAGCCAGGGAAGATCAGCTGAAACAAAGTCCTTAAGGAACAACCCTGCAACCAGCATTCCACCCATTCGCTCACCGATATTGGCAAGGTCGGCGACTGGAGAATCCAATGAGGCCCGTAATTCCTCAGGAAGTGGCATCGGCCAGAACTGCTCGCCAGTTCTAGAAACCGTACTCATAAATTTCTCTCGGAAATCTTCATTATTGGTCATAACAGCGCTAGTTCTAGTTCCAAGTGCGACAACTTGGGCGCCCGTTAAGGTTGCTACATCAACAATTCCATCTAGTTTTCCATTCTTAGAGCCAACTTCAGCTGCCCGCACGAGTGCATCGGCGAGAATCAATCGTCCTTCTGCATCGGGATTTAATACTTCAACTGTTTTACCACCATAAATGGAGATGATGTCACTTGGGCGAGTGGCATTATCACTCACCATATTTTCGGCTAATGGCGCCCACGCATCTATATCAACAGGAATCTTTAACTCAGCGATTGCAAGAACGGCAGCAGATACAGCAGCAGCGCCGCTCATGTCTGACTTCATCGCCTCCATTCCTTGAGCGGGTTTTAATGCGAGGCCACCGGTATCAAAAGTTATTCCTTTACCTACATAGGCAAGACGCTTCTTTGCACCCTTAGGTCTATAGGAGATGTGAAGCAATCGAGGAGGATTTGCAGAGCCTTGTCCCACTCCGATGATTCCGCCATAGCCAAGTCGTTTCAACTGCACTTCAGTCAAAACTTCAACCTTAAGGCCTAACTTCTTAGCAAGTGGCATGAACTTTGCTACAAATGAAACTGGATTTAAATGACTTGGGGGCGTATTAACTAGATCGCGAACCAAGTGGGTGTATCGGGCCATTACTTCAGCTCGGTTGAGGGCTAGAGAGAGTTTCTTGTCACCAGCGAGAGTTGTATGAATTTCAATTTTTGAAAGTGGTGACTTGCGATCAGATTTCGTAGAACCACGGAACTCATCGAATACATAAGAGCCAAGAAGTGCTCCTTCGGCAATTGCTGTGGCTTCTTCGCGATTTTTATGAGGGAGCGCAAATGTCGCGCTACTTTGACCGAGTAGTGCGCGCGCAGCAGCACCCGCCGCTCGTCGCAAAGTCTCATGGGTTACATCACCGCTACCTAGACCAGTTATCACTAGTAATTTGCGAGAGTCTCCCGGAAGCTTTATGACCTCATCTAGCGCGCCGGTTGCGCCCATTTCATCTAAAGCTCCAAGAATAGATGCGGTATCGAATCGAATACCACTAGTTTGAATAGAGAGCTTCTTCTTGTCATCCCGCTTAAGAGCAAGTACGAGGACATCACCGGTTATCTGAGCATCTGTCGCGCGAAGAGTAGGAGCCATTGCGCTAGGTTATTGGAGTGATGGATTCTGCGCCATTAAAGCGCTCACCGATAAATGATTTCCATATTGAAATGAACGCCAAGATGGCGGATTTTGGTGGGTGGGAGATGCCAATTGAGTACCCAGCAGATTTGGGCGGGGGAGTCCTCAATGAACATAACTCGGTTAGAGAGCGGGTTGGACTATTTGATGTTTCACATCTTGGGAAAGCCAGCGTTACCGGTGGTGGTGCGCTCGAATTTCTAAATCAAGCCTTCACAAACGATTTAACGAAAATCGCTGATGGTAAGGCGCAATACACCATGCTTTGTGATGAGAAAACGGGTGGAGTTGTTGATGATTTAATAGTTTATCGAAAGAGTCCGACCGAATTTCTATTGGTACCGAATGCTGCAAACACAGGCGAAGTGCTTAATAGATTATCTAAGACAGCACCTAAAGAAATAAGAATTGCTAATAATCACATGGATTACGGTGTCTTTGCGCTGCAAGGCCAGCTTGCTAAAGATGTGTTGCGCTCCCTTGGAAGTAACGTTGAACTTTCTTATATGGAGTTCACGAGTGGTCTAATTGCAGATCGCGAGGTAATAATCTGTCGAACTGGGTACACCGGTGAGTTTGGTTTTGAAATTCTTCCCAACTGGAATGAGGCCAATGAAGTTTGGCAGGTTTTGCTGGAAGAAGTTAGAAAAAGAGGGGGACTTCCCGCAGGATTGGGCGCACGAGACACACTTCGAACTGAGATGGGATACCCATTGCATGGCCATGAGTTATCACTTGAGATAACGCCACTTCAAGCGGGAGCAAATTGGGCAGTTGGATGGAGTAAATCAAACTTCTGGGGCAAGGAAGCTTTACTAGACGAAAAGGCGAAGGGTCCGAAGCGCCTTATGCGCGGGTTGTTGTTGCAAGAGCGGGGAATTCCAAGAGCAGGAATGAAAGTCTTTGTGAATCAAAGCGAAATTGGTGAGACGACGAGCGGAACTTTCTCTCCCACAATAAAGGCAGGAATTGCGCTAGCTCTTCTGGATGCTTCCCTTGAGATCGGCGCCGAAGTTTTTATTGATATTCGCGGCAAAGACGTAAGAGCTAAAGTGGCGAAATTGCCGTTTGTGCCTTCGCGCGTTCGTTAACCTCGCGCCAATCTGCTACCGCATTTAAGCGAGTATTTGCACGATTCAAGGCGTTGAGCACTGGTCTTGCGGTAATCACAATCAATATGGCGGTGATGATTGCGCGCGGCAAATCCCATGAAAGTGCGGTAGCAAAGTGAAACGTCATAAACCGGGAGAAATTCTCGGTAACGCTAGCTCCGGGCAAGTAGGAGAGCTGGGTATCGCTTCCAAGTAACCAGGGCCAGAGTTGCAAATCCATTAAGAGGCCAAAGAGGAGCGCTGCCAAAACGCCATAGAGCGCAAGTGCGAACCGTTCAACTTTGAATTTTAGATTCCTTGGAATCAAACCAACGCCGAGGGCAATCCATCCGGCAGCGATTACCTGAAATGCCAGCCATGGACCGATCCCTCCGCTAATCAGAGCGCTTACAGAGAGCGCAAGAATCGCTATTACAAAACCAAGTTGAGCTCCTAATGCGCGTGCCGCCAAGATAATTAAGAACCAAATGGGCTCGATTCCTACTGCGCCAGCTCCAAGTAGTCGCAGTGCGGAGATTAAACCTACGAGCACAGAAACAATTGCAACCGTCTTACTATCAAGGAGTCGGACATTTATAGATAACGCCAAGATTCCAACTGCGATTAAAGCGAAAAGTGCAGCGAGCCAAGTAGCTTGGGTTAAATTAGCTAAACCAAACTCCTCGATATTGAGAAAAAGCGGCCACGTAAAAAGAAAAAGTCCCAGAACATTCACTCCGATAATTAGCACGGGCAGAAGCGAGCGCCTCATTTCTCCAACGCCTTACTTGCTTCTGCTACGGTGAGAATGCCTTTACCTGGAAAAGCTTTGGCAACTTGTGGCGCAAAAGCTGGTGAGGAAGTGAGCGCTTCATGGGTCTGCCCTTGAGAAATCAACTCTCCCTCCGCAAGAAAGACAACACGGTCGGCAAGTTCTGCTACCAATTCGACATCATGAGTTGCAATCAGCACTGCTCTATTTTCTGCCGCGATTGATTTTAGAATCGAAATCAGTTTTCGTTTTGCTTGGTAGTCGAGGCCCCGAGTCGGCTCATCCAGTGCAATTACCTTTGGATTTGCTGAAAGTTGAATACTTAGAGCGAGTATCAATTTCTGACCTTCAGAAAGATCTCTAGGGTGAATAGAGCTTCGCTCATCTGCGGAGAGTTGTTGATAGATTCCTAGAGTTTTCCCGGGGACCGCTTCATTATCTAAATCCGCCCGAGCACACTCACGCGCGACTGAACTCTCAATCAATAAATCGCTAGCGTCCTGGGGAACCAAGCCAACTTCTTTGATCAATTCTCTGCCACTTAACTTGAGCGGGTCTTGACCGCTTAAGTAAACGTTTCCAGAAAGGATCGGAGCTAATCCGACGAGAGATTTCAAGAGAGTAGATTTTCCGGCGCCATTTCTTCCCATGATTGAGACAATCTCTCCCGAACGAATTTCAAGGCTTAAATTTGAGAGCGCATATTCACTAAGTTCATCAATATAAGAAGCCGAGAGATTCTTAATTGATACCAAAGCTTCTCCAGTTTTCTGGTTAGAGCGAGGCTCTACTTGTCGCACATCGGAGATCGCTTTACGAAATTCCCTAATAGTAAGAGCCACTTCAGGCAGATTCGCAATCCGGGAAAGTTCAACTAGAGGAGGAGCAATCGGCGAAGTTGCTAGCACCTCTCGAGCATCGCCTAACTCAGCTTGCCCCGAGTCTTTGATTAATAAAATTCGATCAACAAATTGAATTACCCGTTCTAATCGATGTTCTGCAATAACAACGGTCAATCCAAGATCGCTAACCAATCTATGCAAAATTGAGAGAACTTCCTCAGCAGCAATGGGATCAAGTGCACTGGTGGGTTCATCAAGTAACAGGACTTTTGGTTGTGCAACCAGCGCGGCTGCAATTGCTACCCGTTGTTGCTCACCGCCACTTAATGAAGAGATTTCGCGGCTTCGTAGCTCGGCCAGAGCAAGCAAATCTAAAACTTCCTCCACTCTCTTACGCATCACGGTAGGGGAGATTCCCAGTGTCTCCAGAGTAAAAGCGATCTCATCTTCGACTATTTCGCAGACGAATCCATTAATTGGATTCTGTCCGACAATCCCCACTACATCAGAGAGCTCACCAGGTTTTAGCAATCTGGTGGATCTTCCTGCTACCTCAATCTCACCCGAAAGTATTCCGCCGGTGTGATGTGGCACGAGGCCATTCATGAGGCGCAAAACGCTGCTTTTGCCAATGCCAGTCTCGCCAATTACAAGAACGAATTCACCTTCGGCGAGTGAGAAACTCAGGTTATCGATGATTGTTTGCTCAGAGTTTGGATAGATCAATGAGACATTCCTAAATCTGATCATCGCAAGGCCACCAATGGTGAAAGCAAAATGAGAGCAAAGAAGAAGATGGCTAGTGAAGAGGGGATAGTAAGGAGCGGAAAAATCAGAGCGAGATAAATCAAGGGCAAAAGTGCGACGAGATGATTTAAATCCCATTTAATTGCTCGATAGCGTGAAGGATTTACGTAGGCTCCATAACCGCGTGCTTCCAATGAGGCAGCGAGATCCAACGATCGAGCTAAGGATTCCTCTAAGACTGGAGTACCTATCCGCCGCCAACTCTTGATTCCCGTCGCTGATTGGCCACGAAGGAATTGAGCCTGTCGAACTCGAGAGACGCTGGCGGCTAATTGGGGAGTGAGAGTTGTGGCTAACGCCGTTGCAACTCCAACTCCATAGAGCCTTCTTGGTATTGCCTTTAAAATTTTTGTTGGCGTAGTTAGCGAGTTTGCAGCGCCAAATGCAATTATTAATGCTGCAAAGAGTGAGACCTCAGCGAGCGCCGTCGATAGGCGTTGCGTGGTTACATCCCCACCAAGCCGTATTCCGACTAGAAAATCGGGAAGTTGAATTAGCGGAAGTGTGAATAGCGTGTTGCCTGGCATCGGAACGCCAATAAAGATGGCAAAAAGCATTCGTATGAATACTGCTAAAACGGCGAGACGTAGCGCCAATTTGAAAACTCTTGCTCGATTCGGTGTTAACCCAAAAAGATAAACCAATGCGACAGTGGCGAATATCGCTAATACGTTAAAGCGTATTTCATCCAACCTGATAAGGGCGGTGACTAGGAAAAAAGCCCAAAGCCAGAAAAAGGTTGGATGAATTTCACGCTTCAATGAAGTGGCTACTTGCTAGATCTTCTACGCAATGCAACCAGGCCAACTAGCACTGCAATTACTGCCAGTCCGGCTAGTGCAAAGGAGTTGTTTGAAGTCGATGATTCGCTCGCCTCTTCTTGAGTTGAGATCGATTCAACCTCTTGGGTTTCAAGTAAGGCCATATCTATTTCAGCTCCGCACTCTTCGGCCGGATAACCAGCAATTCCGCAGATTAATCCCGAATCTGCAGCGCGCACTTCAAGTACTTCGTTTAAGACATCAAGTCCAACTGCGCCACTGTCGACGAGCACGCAATCCCTAAAGAATTCGCGCGGTGTCTCGCCGGCAGGTGCAATTTCACCGGCGCCAAAATCCACAACCAATCCAACTCTTACTTTGCCGGCAACTTCAGAAACATCGCCACACAATTCAGCAAAATCAGGATCCATCATTGGCGCGGTTGCTGGAATGTCATTACTGCTCGCAGTGAAAGCCCAACCTTCAACATCGCCATCTTTCACTTCGACAGAGGGGCCTGTCATGGCAGCGGTCCAACTCGTTGCGCCGCCCGATGCTTGAAAGTAGCCCCAATAACGGTAGCCGCTCTCAGCTTGGGCTAAAGGTGATTGGAAAGAGAAGAGAAAAAAAGAGATTACGAGAACAAATTTCTTAAACATGTGAACCTTTCATAAATGAAAGAGAGCTCACGATGGCGAAAAAAAATCTCCGCCCCGCAAACCTCGACGGGTGGTCAGTTGTTTTATCGACGATTTGGTAATCCGACTTACGCCAAGCTGGGCGTTCACGGTTGCGGGTCAGCGTCGGATTTTCACCGACTTCCCCAAACTCGCCGACTATTAAGTTGTGGGCGAAATAAACCACTAATAGACCCGAGTAGCAAGGAGGCGCTACCCTTACAAACATGGAATATAGAAGACTCGGTAGTTCAGGAATGTATGTAAGCGAGATTACCTACGGAAATTGGATTACCCATGGCTCCCAGGTGGAGCAAGAGGCGGCGATAAAGTGTGTTCGAGCCGCTCTGGATAATGGGATAACAACATTTGATACTGCCGATGTCTACGCAGGCACTAGAGCTGAAACTGTTCTCGGTAAGGCCCTTAAAGGTGTGCGCCGGGAATCATATGAACTCTTAACTAAGGTCTATTGGCCAACCGGTCCCGGAAAAAATGACCGAGGCCTCTCCCGGAAGCACATCATGGAATCAGTCCATGCCTCACTGTCCCGGCTCAAGACTGACCACATTGATCTATATCAAATGCATCGCTTCGACTTTGAAACGCCCCTAGAGGAATCTCTTAGCGCCTTCGATGATCTCATTCGACAAGGGAAAGTTAATTACATCGGCTTCTCGGAATGGACTGCAGCACAGATAAGTGATGCGCTCAAGATTCAAGATAGTCAGGGCTACACTCGTTTTGTCTCAAGTCAACCGCAGTATTCAATGCTCTGGAGAGTTATTGAAAGTGAAGTAGTTCCGCTCTCAACGAGAGAAGGAATAGGCCAAATCGTCTGGTCCCCGATCGCACAGGGCGCTTTAACCGGAAAGTACCTTCCAGGAAAGAAGCCGCCAAAAGGATCCCGCGCAACCGATAAGAAGGGTGGCGCAAACATGATTTCGCGCTGGATGCGTGATGAAGTATTAACAGCAGTTCAAAATCTAAAGCCGATCGCAGATGGAAATGGTCTAACGCTTGCTCAACTTGCTGTGGCTTGGGTCTTACAAAATCCAAATGTTTCCAGCGCCATCATTGGCGCAACAAAACCTTCACAGATTAAAGAGAACATAAAAGCAAGTGGCGTGAAGTTGGATTCTGCAACTATGAGTGCGATAGATAAAGTTCTCGGGGCTTTACCTGAAAAGGATCCAACAAAGAACGTTTCGCCCAATCCGAGGGCTTAGATTGTTGCGCCGCGCTTAACTTTAGGAGTTGGGGCCCGGAGTTTTCTGATTTGAGTTGAGCGGAGCCACCCATACATCCCAAGACCCTTGAGGCTGGCTTCGGGGAAACGATTCGCAACTTCACGTTTGATTTTCCTACTCAAGAAGAAACCATCCATGATCGAAAAGAGTAGGACTGAATACATCAGAACTATCGCAGCTAATTGAACTTCAAGAATAGGCACGACTGTCATAAAGAGAACCAGAACAATCACCGGCAAGAAGTACTCGCCGATGGAACGGCGCGCATCAACATAATCGCGAATGAATCTTCTTACTGGCCCGCGATCCCGAGGTGGAAGGGCATTCTCATCCCCGCGCATATAAGCCTGGCGTTGGGCGGCACGCGAGAGACGAGCCTGAATTTTCTGCTGCTTCTTTGCCTCTTTAGTTGCCGCTGGTGCAAGGCGACGAAAAACTCGCTGCTCTTCAACTTCTCTTCGCTTGGGAGTCGGGCGCCCTTTTTTATCAGCCATGAACTTAAGGTAAGGCGAGCATTCGCTCTAATGCAACTCGTGCATGGTGAGCGACTCTTTCATCAACTTTGATTTCGTTCACAACCTTGCCGGCCACAACGGATTCAAGGGCCCAAACAAGGTGCGGTAGATCGATTCGATTCATTGTTGAGCAATAACAAACTGTTTTATCCAAGAAGTAGACCTGCTTATCGGGGTTTTCAGCGGCAAGGCGCTTCACGAGGTTTAGCTCGGTGCCTACGGCCCAAGATGAACCTGATGGCGCCTCTTTCACTGTCTTGATAATCATCTCGGTGCTTCCTACAACATCAGCGCCCTTTACGACCTCATGTTGACACTCGGGGTGAACCAGAACTTTTACGGCCGGAATTCGATCTCGGACTTCGGTGACGTTGGCGACACTAAAGCGACCATGAACGGAACAATGTCCGCGCCAGAGAATTACTCGAGCAGATTTAATCTCTTGATCGCTCAAACCGCCCCGGGGTTTCCAAGGATTCCACAAGACACAATCTTCAAGTTTCAAACCTAATTTCAAAACCGCGGTATTCCGACCGAGATGTTGATCAGGGAGAAAGAAAACCTTCTCGCCTTTTTCAAAGGCCCATCGCATCGCGCGCTCTGCATTTGAGGATGTGCAGATTGTTCCGCCATTTTCTCCTGTAAAAGATTTGATTGCCGCAGTGGAATTCATGTAAGTAACGGGTATTGTCTTTGAGGCGATTCCTAACTCCTGCATAACTTTCCAGGCATCACTAACCTGATTAGCTGATGCCATATCGGCCATGGAACAACCGGCTGCAAGATCGGGAAGAATCACTCGCTGAGATGGTGAGGTAAGAATGTCAGCGCTCTCAGCCATGAAATGAACGCCACAGAAAAAAATGTATTTGGAATCGCTACGCTCGGCGGCAGCCTGGGCTAATTTAAATGAATCACCGCGAAGGTCTGCGAACTGGATTACTTCATCACGCTGATAGTGATGGCCAAGAATCATGGCCTCGCTTCCCAAGATATCTCGAGCTGCACGGGCGCGAGCCACTAAATCAGGATCACTTGCCTTTGGTAATTCACCGGTACATGAGACGCCCCTCTCACTTGCTAGGTCCGAGCCCTGGCCAAGTAAGAGCAGATTGCCGATTCGAGATGGGCTGCTCATTGCGACATTATCTCGCTATTGAGAGTAAAGTTCTGCCTGTAAATAAAGCATTACGGAGGAAGAAAATGAGCACAGACACCGCAACTGGAATTGTGTTAACCCCAGTAGCTGCTGAGAAGGTTGCATCACTTCTCGCACAGGAAGGTCGCGATGATTTAAGACTTCGCGTTGCCGTCCAACCAGGAGGATGCTCTGGTCTTCGTTACCAACTTTATTTTGATGATCGGGCACTAGATGGCGACTCAGTCGTTGAATTCGGAACTGTCAGAGTAGTGACTGACAAGATGAGCACTCCCTACCTAATGGGTGCAACGATTGATTTTGTAGACACAATCCAAAAACAGGGTTTTACAATCGATAATCCGAATGCCCAAGGCTCTTGCGCCTGCGGAGATTCCTTTAACTAGTCCCTGAGTTGTAAAACCTCTTGAGCGAGGGCTGCAACTAATTGTGCAACTCCACTTTTGCTATGTCCGGGTTTTAAGGTGATTCTTATCTGGCCATCCAAACCGTAACCCATCGCCTCAAGGACATGGCTGGGGGAGAGCGCTCCGGCGCCACATGCAGATCCAGCATCAACCTTTATGCCCCGTTGATCTAGTCGACGCAACAACTCTTCGCCAATCACTCCAGAAAAAACGACCGCAAGATTCCTTGGATCGCAACTACTTGATTCGCCCACTAATTGGGCCCCAGAGATTTGAGTTGCAATCAAGTTCCGCAACTCTCTATTCAGTTCGGCCAAATAAGCCTGATTTTTACTTAACTCATTACTCCACTCTTCCAAGGCGATTGCAGTAAGCACCAAGAGTGGTTTTGAAAATGAGCCGAATAACCGTCTTTTATCAATAGGAGGAATTGGCGAGCGCCACTCACTTTCGCCATTAATCGCAAGAATTGCTATTCCCTCAGGCCCAGCAAAACTCCGCGGATCCCAGAGGGCAACATCCCAATAATCTGGAAGGCGTTTAGGGTCAAAGCTTGCTGTCATATCGGCGATGAAATTTCCGTTCTTTAACTTTGGTTGCGCTTGCTCTACTCCAGTCTCTCGATTAGTGGCCTGCCAGAAGATCCAAGGATTTTCAAACTTTGTTGCAGATACGTAGTCAAAGAGACCATCTTGACCACATGAAAGTTTCATTACCTCGCGTCCTCGACCTTGATGATCCCGGGCAAATGCATGTACAACTTGGCGGTCGGTGGCGCCATGGATAAATGGCTGTGAAGAATTAGTGAGAGCCCCGGATAGCGCGGCCCAATATCCAAATCCCAGTTCACCCACAAACTCAAGATCAGATTTTCCAACGCCCAAGTTGGTCGCGATACTTTCGCGAGACTCTTCGATTAAGTTTCGAAAATTGGCGGAATCATGATGGAGTTTTGAAGGGTCGAGCCAACCTATTTCAAAGGCCCGCTCTAGCGATGCGCTCGCCGCATTCGATAGGGGCAAGGCGCTTGCGAAATCAAGGCCGATTTCAGGTCTTGTGATTGGGGACACCCTTAGAACGCTACCGGCTAAAGGGCTGGTTAGCGACCGGCGACTATCCTTAGACCATGCTTGGTTTGGTGCGCCGACTTAAGTTTGCTCCACTTCTTGCGCTGCTCTTCCTAAGCGGCTGTTCCTCAGAAGAATTGTCGGGAATTGGTTTCCAAGAGAACACCTCCAGCGTAAATCAGACCTCATTTGGCCTATGGCAAGGCGCTTGGCTAGCCGCGGCAATCGTAGGCGCCTTCACCTTGATATTGATTCTCTGGCCAGCAATCTTTCACCGTAAGAAAGATGAGAAGTTTCCCAAGCAATTTCAATACAACGTCCCGGCCGAGATTGCTTACACGGTAATTCCATTTGTGATTATCGCGGTTCTCTTTGGCTACACCGCTAAGGCGCAGAATGAAATCACTTCAGTCTCTCCAGCAACCGCAAGTGAAGTCCATGATGTAACTGTAAATGCGATCCAATGGTCTTGGCAGTTCACTTACGAAGAGGCAGGACCCGGTACAACTGTTACGGGAACTCCGGCTCAACCGCCGACGCTTTATCTACCGCAAGGTGAACCAGTACGTTTTAAAATCACTGCATCAGATGTAGTTCACGGTTTCTGGATTCCCGCATTCATGATTCAAATCCAGAATATTCCGGGTTTTGAAAATGAAATTGAATTTACCGCAAACGAGTTGGGCACTTTCCCGGGACGTTGCAACATCTTGTGCGGTCGCCAACATTCACAAATGCTCTTTGATGTCAAAGTCGTAACCCCCGCAGAGTACGACGCATACATTGAATCACTTAAGGCAGGTGTGACGTCATGACAACTTTTGCTACCCGTCCGGCGGAGCGTTCCGCACCAAAGCCCCCAGCACCAACTAGCAAAGGTAAGTTGGCGCTCAAGATTCTTACCACCACCGATCACAAGGTGATCGGTTATCTCTACCTTGGAACTTCATTCTTCTGGTTCTTGATTGGCGGCTTACTTGCACTTGCTATCCGCGCTGAGCTTGCTCAACCCGGAATGCAATTCATGAGCTCCGAGCAATACAACCAGGTCTTTACGATGCACGGAACGATCATGTTATTGATGTTTGCAACGCCGCTCTTCGTGGGTTTTGCAAATGTCATCATGCCACTACAAATCGGCGCCGCAGATGTTGCCTTCCCGCGGATGAACATGCTCTCTTATTGGCTTTATTTCTTCGGCAGCATCATGGCCACCGCTGGATTCTTAACTCCAGGTGGTGCCGCATCCTTTGGCTGGACCGCTTATGCGCCACTTTCAAATCACATCTATTCTCCTGGGATAGGTGCTGATCTTTGGATTGTGGGACTTGCAGTAAGTGGACTTGGAACGATTCTCGGTGGCGTTAACTTCGTAACAACAATTTTCACAATGCGCGCTCCTGGCATGACGATGTTCCGTATGCCAATCTTCACTTGGAACACGCTTCTTACAGCGATACTTGTTTTGATCGCTTTCCCTCCGCTTGCCGCTGCGCTACTTGCACTTGAATCCGATCGACTCTTTGGTTCACATATCTTCGATCCGGCAAATGGTGGCGCGATGTTATGGCAGCACATTTTCTGGTTCTTTGGACACCCAGAGGTTTATATCTTGGCGCTACCTTTCTTTGGTATCGCAACTGAGATTCTCCCGGTCTTTAGTCGAAAGCCAATATTTGGTTATAAAGGCCTTATTGCTGCAACTATCGCAATCGCTGCCCTCTCGGTTGCTGTTTGGGCGCACCATATGTACGCAAGCGGACAAGTTGATCTCGCCTTCTTCTCCTTTATGACATTCCTAATTGCAGTTCCAACGGGAGTGAAATTCTTCAATTGGATTGGAACCATGTGGCGAGGTTCCCTCACTTTTGAAACTCCGATGCTTTGGGTCATGGGATTCCTTGTTACCTTCTTGTTGGGCGGCCTAACCGGTGTGATTCTTGCCAGCCCACCACTTGACTTCGCAGTCTCCGCCTCATATTTCGTAGTAGCCCATTTCCATTACGTTCTCTTTGGAACCGTGGTCTTTGCGATGTTTGCCGGTTTCTATTTCTGGTGGCCCAAGATGACCGGAAGAATGCTCAACGAAACTCTCGGAAAGATTCACTTCTGGACCCTCTTCATCGGATTCCACACGACCTTCCTAATTCAACATTGGCTTGGAATTAAGGGATTCCCGCGTCGCTACGCTGATTATTTGGCAACTGATGGCTTTACATTCATGAATATGGTCTCGACTGTAGGAGCGGCGTTACTCGCTCTCTCCATGATTCCATTTGCAATCAATGTATGGATTACCCGTAACGCTCCTAAAGTCACAAGTAATGATCCATGGGGCTACGGAGCCTCCTTGGAATGGGCGACGAGCTGTCCTCCGCCTCGCCACAACTTCCTCTCGATGCCCAAGATTCGCTCGGAGCGGCCCGCCTTCGATCTACATCACCCGGAGCATGCCGAGATAATCTCGCATAAGAAAGGTTCGCATTAATGAAGTTTGGTTATCGCCTCTTCTTATTTCTTGCCTTTTTTTATGCGCTCCTAACAGTTGTCTATTGGCAGATGGCTAATGAACCGGTTGGGATTACTGCGCTTGCACTTAGTTCGGGTTTAGCGCTAATCATCGGGTACTACTTCTGGTTCATTAATCGGCGGACCGGGGGAGTTCTTCCGGAAGATAATCTGACCGCTGAGATTTCAGATGGCGCCGGCGAACTTGGGTTTTACAGTCCATATTCTTGGTGGCCCCTTCCAGTTGCAGTCTCGGCAACCGCTGCCGGGCTTGGCTTAATTATTGGCTGGTGGCTCACCTTAATAGCGGTCGGAGCGTTATTAATTTCCGTTCTGGGATTCGTTCTTGAATATGAGCGCCCAAGTAATTCGGCGAACCATTAGCGAAAGAGTCTTATGGGAGATATCCGCGCTGAGATTCACAAAACTGGCATAAACGAATTTCGCTCCTGCAGCATAACGATTGCTAGACCGGCCGCGGAGATTTTCAAGATTCTTAGCGATCCAAAGATGCACTCGGTAATCGATGGCTCTAATAGCGTCAAGGCCGTGAATTGGGGCCCAGATAAGTTGTCCATGGGGGCAAAGTTTGGAATGAAGATGAAGATTGGCATCCGCTACAAAATCACAAATATCGTCACGGAATATAAAGAGAATGAAGTGATTGCCTGGCGACACTTAGGGCGATGGGTCTGGCGCTACGAATTGAAGGCGTTATCACCTAACGAGACTCTAGTGACCGAGAGTTTTGATGCAAGACCCTCGCACTTAAACGCCTGGTTGAGGTTTCGAAATGCCTACGATTACGCAGACATTGCGATTGCCAAGACGCTCGTTCGATTAAAGCGTTTTGCTGAAACGGGCGAAGCTAAATAGTTTTTTTAGTGGTGCCCATCTTCTAATTCCAACATATCTTTCGATGTTGGTTTAGCGATCTGTTCTTGGCTCGCACGTGACATACGAGCCCGAACCTTTCCTTTTAATCCTTGTGGGTTAGCTACGCCATTATCATCACTCGCGCCGACTTCAAGCGCGGGGAGTTGTTCGTGGCTGGTGAGTAAGTAGGCCTTCTCGGGGGAAAGTGGCTCATGAACTTCAATGAACTCACCATGAGGCAACATAACCAGGCGCCCGGTTTCACGACCATGGAGAACCTTTTCGCGATCGGCCCGTTGTAGCGATAGACAGATGCGCTTGGTTATGACAAACGCAATCGGTGGAAGCGCAATCAAGCCAATTCGCGAGAACCACATAATCTGATTTATTGAAAGATCGAAATGCGTTGCCAGCAAATCATTTCCGCCATTAATTAGCGCCACCAAGGCGAATGTAAGTGACATGGCTCCGATGGCAGTTCGATTTGGATTATTACGTGGACGATCGAGAAGATGGTGTTCGCGCTTGTCCCCAGTCATCCATTGTTCGATAAATGGATAGAAGGCCATCAATGTAAAGATGATGCCAGGAATTATTAATCCGGGAATCAAGATGTTCCATGAAATTGTGATGCCAAAGGCATGCGTCTCAATTGGAGGTGCGGCTCGCACTAATCCGTCGAGCCAACCCATGTACCAATCCGGTTGCGATCCTGCTCCAATTTGGCCGGGGTTATAAGGACCAAATATCCAGATCGGATTTATCTGGGCGACGGCGCCAAGAAATGCGGTTACACCAAAGACGATAAAGAAGAAACCACCAGCTTTTGCCATATAAACCGGCATAAGTGGGTAGCCAACGACATTCTTCTCAGTTCTTCCAGGTCCTGGGTATTGGGTGTGCTTCTGGTACCAGACCAACATCAAGTGCGCGGTAATAAGAGCAAGCATGATTCCAGGGATTAGGAGAATGTGAGCGGCATAGATTCGTTGAATAAACATCTCGCCCGGGAATGCGCCACCAAATACAAAGTAGGAGAGGTAAGAGCCAACGACCGGTATAGCCTGGATTATCGCTTCAGCGATGCGAATTCCGGTTCCGGAGAGAAGATCATCGGGGAGTGAATAACCAAGGAAACCTTCGACAATTCCAAGAGTTAATAGCGCGACGCCGATAATCCAATTTAACTCACGTGGCTTTCTAAATGCGCCGGTAAAAAAGACGCGCATCATGTGAATGACCATCGCCGCCATAAATATCAGAGCTGCCCAATGATGAATCTGGCGCATCAATAATCCACCGCGAACATCAAAGGAGATGTGAAGCGCTGAGGCGTATGCCGCAGACATCTTTACTCCATTTAGGGGTTCATATGAACCCTCATACTCAACTTCGCGCATGGATGGGTCGAACCAGAATGTTAAGAAGGTTCCAGAAAGAAGAAGGATGACGAAGGAGTACATGACAATTTCGCCCAACATGAATGACCAGTGATCAGGGAAAACTTTGGTGATGGTTTTCTTCAGCCACTTCGCGGCACCGGTGCGCTCATCAATAAAGTTGGCAGTTCCGCCTGCTACACGCTCTCGTGCGCTCATTTAAGAATCACGCCCCCAGAAACTCGGTCCAACAGCTTCGCTAAATGGCGCCTTTGCCACTAAGTAACCCTCGTTATCAACCGTTATGGCTAATTGTGGCAGCGGACGCGCAGCCGGTCCAAAGATAACTTTTGCGGCCCGGGTCACATCAAAAGTGGATTGATGACAAGGGCAGAGTAAGTGTTTTGTAGTCTGCTCATAGAGAGCTACGGCACATCCCATATGAGAACAAATCTTGGAAAAGGCGATTATGCCTTCGTATGTCCAAGAGAGGCGTTCGGCATCGAGGTTGAATTCTTCGGGGCGCACTCGGATAAGAAGGACCGAGTCTTGGGCAATGTCATCTAGATGGCGAACCTTTCCGGGAGGGAATTCAGGTTGCACTTGGGCAACTCCACCAACTTCAAGGTCTGAAGGGCGAATTGGTCGATCGCCTGGATCTGTTACGAGGCGTGTTCCAGCTTTCCAATTTGTCTCGTTCAATTCATTTTCTGGAAGTGGGCCAAGATCGCGCAGAAGCAAAATGGGGGAGAGGCCGACTAAACCGAGAGCAAGTCCCAAAGTGCGCTTAATCAGCGGGCGGCGACCGAGTCCTGCTTGCGCTGCTCCATCTTTAACTGTTGCAACAAAAGCCTCGCGATCTTCATCTTTAGACCGCTGCTCCTTACGATAATCAACAACTTCATGATCCGGCATTAGGGTCTTCGCCCAATGAACAGCTCCCATGCCAATAAAAAAGAGCGCCATGGCAAGGCCAAGACCTAGGAAGAGTTGATGCGCATTAGTGGTTCCGAAGATTGGTAGGAAGATTAATTGATCTTGGGGAATCCAGATATATGAGTAGATGAATAAAAGCGTTCCAATTACCGAGAAGAGAAAGAGAATCGAAACTTGGCGCTCTGCCTTCTTGGCAGCTAATGGATCAACATCAGTTTTTCGATGTAGATGCTCGGGCAGACCAGGATCTGAAAGTGGTTCTAACTCGTTCTTCATCTCACTCATTAGCGCGCCTTTGTGGTTAACCAGACTGCGATTCCGATCAAAATTCCAAGACCGAGCACCCAAGCAACTGCGCCTTCAGTAACCGGGCCAACTCGTCCAAGTGCTGCGCCACCTTGTGACGGCTCGCTTTCTACAAATTTGATCCACTTTATGATTGAAAGTTTCTCTTCGTGAGTAAGAACTGTGTTTGCAAAAACTGGCATTGCCTGAGGGCCAGTAACCATTGCCTCATAAATATGGCGTGGCTCAACACCCATAACAGTTGGCGCGTATTTGCCTTGAGTTAGTGCGCCACCTTGACCTGCGAGGTTATGGCACATTGCGCAATTAGTTCTAAATAATTCGCCACCTTCGGCGGTATTTCCATCGCGCTCCCATGCAAGTTCCTCATTTGTAACCGCCGCAGGGCCGGGCGCTAGAGAGGCTACATAGGCCGCAAGTGCTGCAACTTCTTGTTCGTTATAAACCGGTTCTTTGCGCATCGCCTGTTGACTCATATCGGCCATCGGCATGCGACCGGTGGCAACTTGAAAATCAACCGAAGCGGCGCCCACGCCAATTAAAGATGGAGCTGCTCCCGCACCTTCAGCATTTAACCCGTGGCAAGAGGAGCAACCGCGTGCGAATATTTCTTTACCCTCTGCAATCAACGAGGCCTTATCCGAAGAGATGACCTCTTCCTTAACTTCAGTAGCTGCTTGTGCAACAGTAAATCCAACGCCTGCAATGAATAGCGCAGCAAAGAGCAGGAATGGTCCAGCGAAACGGTGGCGGCGATAACGAGAGAGAAATCCGAACGCTTTACTCATTTACTGCACCAAATAAATCGCCGAGAAGAGTGCAATCCAAACAATGTCAACGAAGTGCCAATAATAAGAAACCACGATTGCAGTAGTGGCCTGGGAATGACCAAATCGCCGAGCCTTTGAAACTCGAATCATCACAACCAAGAATGCGAGCAATCCGCCGGTTACATGTAATCCATGAAAACCAGTTGCTAGATAAAAGACCGACCCATAAGGAGCAGAGGAGAGTGTCAATCCTTTATGAACTAATTCAGCGTATTCAAAAACCTGGCCGCCGATGAAAAACGCACCCATAATGAAAGTGAGGGCAAACCACTCGCGCATTCCCCATTTTGAGAATTGCCAGATGGATCCAGTCCGCGCATTTTGAAAACGCTCGGCAGCGAAAACCCCAAACTGGCAGGTCACCGAAGAGAGAACTAGAACCGTTGTATTAAATGCCGAGAAGGGAATATTTAGAAGTTTTACCGACTCTGCCCAAATTTCCGGACCTTGAACTGCGCGAGTGGTGAAGTACATGGCAAAGAGCGCGGCAAAGAACATCAACTCACTGGAGAGCCAGACAATCGTTCCAACGGCCACGATATTTGGCCGATTTAGTCGCGAGGTAGGAGTCGCGATGGCGCTGGACATGTCCCGGATTATTCCTGAAAAACTAGCGCTTTACCCCTATCGCTCCTTCCGGAGAGGCGGTGAAGCGCATCACTTACTTCCCGAGTTCAAAAATGGCTCTAGACTCGCCTCACTATGTCGACTTTCAAGATCTTGGTTTATTCGGATGACTCAACCGTGAGAGAGACGGTGAAGAAGTCTCTTGGGGCTCGCTTGGCTACGGAGCTCCCAGAGAATGAGATTTTGGAATTTGCGACCGCTGATGCCCTGAGGCTTTTTATAGATTCCAAAAAAGTGGGCAGTAAGACCAAGGTCGACCTTTTTATTCTGGATGGCGAGGCAACCCCTGAAGGGGGAATGGGTTTGGCTCGGCAACTTAAGGATGAGATTTTTGATTGCCCCCCAACATTGGTTTTGGTCGCACGAGAACAAGATGCCTGGTTGGCCGGTTGGTCGCGGGCAGATGCCGTGATTACTCATCCAATTGATGCTTTTGCGTTGGCAAAGAAAGTTCTCTCCCTCGTTAAAGCACCTGCCAATTAAGTTCTAGCCTTATGTGGGCGACGATTTTTGAAAAGTTGACCGCGAATCAAGATTTATTAGCAAATGAAATAGTTTTTGCAATGACGGAAATCCTCTCTGGAAATGCAAGTGAGGATGAAATAAAAAATTTCTTGCTGGGAATGAAGAACAAAGGGGAGCGCACTGAAGAGGTTCGCGCTCTCGTAGATGTCATGTACCAACATGCCACGCTTATTGACATTCCAGATCGGACCGTTGACACGGTTGGTACTGGGGGAGATGGCTTCAATACGATAAATATTTCAACTAGCGCTGCGATAGTTACTACAGCAGCGGGAGCCCGGGTCATAAAGCATGGAAATAGAGCTGCCTCATCTGCATCAGGCGCGGCTGATCTCCTTGAGGAGTTGGGAATGGAAATTAGCCTCGATGCCTCCGGGGTAAAGGAATGCGTTCGCAAAATTGGAATTGGTTTTGCCTTTGCTCCAAAGTTTCATCCAGCGATGCGTTTTGCCGCGCCAGTTCGAAAAGCGCTGGGCATTCCAACGGTTTTCAACATCCTCGGACCACTAGCAAATCCAGCTAGACCGAAGGCAGTCGCAATCGGTGTGGCGAGAAGTGAGATGTTCGAATTGGTTGCTCGGGTTCTCGCTGCTCGTGGAAACGAAGGTTTTGTCTTTCGTGGATTAGAGGGACTAGATGAGATTTCAATATCAGGACCAACTGAAATCATTCAGGTGCATGACGGAGAGATGCGCAAATCTCTTTTTGATCCTCGCGAAATCGGTATCCAACCCATTGCCTTAAGTGAGATAAAGGGCGGCAGTGCGAAGGAGAATGCCGCTATTACTAGAGATGTATTCAGAGGTCGTGATGGCGGGGCAAGAGAAGCCATACTTCTAAATGCTGCCGCTGCCATTGCTGCATTTAAGGGAGAGTTCAAATTACCGATTGAGAATCAGATTGCTAATGGTTACGCGATGGCAAAGGGCGCTATAGATAGTGGTAGGGCTAGCGAATTAGTTCAGCGTTGGCGCGATCTTTCAAAGGAACTTGCAAAGTCTTCTTTGTAGCGATTGCGCTGGGCCAGCGCTTTTAAATCCTCAAGTTGCGAGCGGGCGTAGCCGGCACCAAAGACTGCGCGAGCCCATTGCCCCTTAACCTCTAACAATTCAACGTTATCGCGCTCCAGGTAGCGAAGTAGCACCTCAACCTCTTCGTGGCTCGAGGCCGGCAGTACAGTGCCATCATCCTCAACTACTTCGGCGCTAATACTTATCGCCGATATTGCCGAGGCCAAGTTCTCAGCGGGAGCGGTCAAAGTTGCGGCTAATCGCCCGTAGCGAATCATTACCAACTCAATCGTCTTGCCGGATCTAATTAGCGTAAGTATCTCTTCAACTTTCGTAAGGCTTCGAATTCGCTCGCCGCGAGAGCTGCCACGAATATATGCGCCGAGTCGATTTCGAACTTCTGCGGCCTCTTCAAAGCGTTCTTGGAGCGAGAGAGTTGTCATCCGTTTATTCAACTCATTCAACATCTCGCGGGCATCACTCAACATCGCAAAACGGATCTCACTTGTGATGGAGCTATATGAATCTAGCGATTGCATTCCTACGCAAGGCGCGCCACATTTGCCAAGGTCGAGTAAGGCGCAAGCACTCGCATGCTTCATGCTTGTCAAAGTAATTCTCGGTTTACATTGCCTAATCGGAAAGACCTCGTGGAGCGCTTCTATGGCTCGATCGGCTTCATCTCTTCCGTTGAAGGGTCCGCTCCAGCCAATCTCATCGCTAAGAGTTGCGGCGCCCTTTACTTGGGTTAGTCGTGGGTAAGACTCATCGGTCAATTTCACCCAAATGGCTTTCTCTTGAAATCTTGACCTGCGATTGAAGCGTGGCCGTTTCTGCATGATTAGCCGCAACTCTCGAATCTCGGCTTCAATGATCGTGGGAGTTTCAATTACTTCAACCCGCTCTGCGAGAGCGATCATGTCGTGGATACGTTTGCGCGTCTCGGCGGCAGTGAAATAACTTCGCACTCTATTTCTTAAATTCCTTGTCGTTCCAATATATAGAGGTTCACCACTTTGATCTTTAAAGATGTAGACACCCGGAACATTGGGAAGGCCTTCGGCAAGGTGACGTTTCCGCCGTTGCGCTTCGGTAACTCGATTTGTGAATCCCTTTAAATCCTCCAAAGTCGTTACGCCGAATGAACCGAGTCGTTCAATGACACCATGAAGAACATCTACGGTTGCTCGTGCATCTGCTAGAGCGCGATGTTCCGGATTCGTTTGAGCGCCGAAGAAGGTTGCGAGGGTAGATAACTTGAAGTCACGCACTTCATCTCTATTCACTACATAGCGAGTAATTCGAGCGGTATCAATCACTTGATATCGAGGCCAGGGAGATCCCAATTTTTCTGATGCTGCTTTTAGAAATCCCACGTCAAAAGGCGCGTTATGGGCGACCAGAACAGTCTCTTCAGGTGAGCCTAAAAATTCATAAAGCGAGAAGAGCGCCTCGCCAATGGGAGGCGCTGAGATCACCATGGCATCAGTGATTCCAGTAAGAACAGTAATGAAGGCAGGTATCGGACCGCCTGGGTTGATTAGAGTTTGAAATTCACCAATCACTTCACCGCCGCGAACTTTTACTGCACCGATTTCAGTGATTGCACAATCTTTTGGTGAGCCACCAGTAGTCTCCAAATCTAAGACGACAAAGGTCGTGTCAATTAGGTTTCGCCCTAGGTCATCAAATGAGGGTTGCCAACCTCGCTCCAAATCGCCACTCTCATTCACGGGTGAAATCTAGATTGTCGCTCCGACAAATTCGCCTCATCAATCCGCTAGCCTCGGCATATGTCCACCGAAGGTGCCCCCGCAGGGTGGCTTGAGGATTATCGATTTGATGGCAATAACGGGATTGGCGTTCTCTTGCTACATGGATTTACTGGCTCGCCTGCTTCGATGCGCCCTTGGGCGCATTTTCTCCAAGAGCGTGGTTTCTCAGTTCGAGTTCCTAGGATCCCGGGCCACGCAACGCGTTGGCAAGATTTGAATAAGACTAAATGGCAGAACTGGCCGGAACGCGCTGAAAGAGATTTAAATGAACTTCTGGAAAGAAATAAAAAAGTGTTCATTTTTGGACTTTCTATGGGTGGAGCTAACACGCTCTTTCTTGCCGGTAAATTCTCGCGCAAACTCGCTGGGATAGTCCTCGTAAATCCGATGATTCATATCCCGGACCCATCAATTAGATTTATAGATCTAATTAAATACATAACTCCGAAACGGCCCTCTGTTGGAGACGATATTAAGAAGCCTGGTGTGACTGAGTGGGGATATGACGCTCTACCCATGAAAGGAGTAGCTCAGCTCCACAGATTCTTGAAGAAGACACGGGCGAGCTTGGCGAATGTGACCTGTCCAGTTTTGCTCTTTCATAGCAAGGAAGATCACGTCCTTCCAGTTTCCAATACTGAAATAGTCATGGCGGAGATTGGTAGCACCGATAAGAGACGGATTGAGTTAACTAACTCGTATCACGTAGCGACTCTTGATTATGACGACTCGATTATCTTTGAGAACTCACTCTTGTTCATTGAGGAGAAGGCGAAGTGACAAACCCATTTCTAACCCGGTCGAATCTTGAGTACGAAATTCCACCATTTGCTGATATCTCCGAGGATCATTATTTAGAGGCGTTTTATGCTGGAACCGCCGAGCAGCTTCGGGAAATTGCCGAAATTCTTCAATACTCAGAAATCACATTTGAAAACACCGTAGTCGCACTGGAAAAAAGCGGTCAGACGTTAAATCGCATGCTCAATGTCTTCTACAACAAATCATCGAGTGATACCAATGATCGCATAGATGAGATTGAGGCGGAGATTGCCCCGAAGTTGGCAGCACACGTAGATGCTATTCGCCTTAATCCAAAACTTTTCGCGCGGATAAAGTATTTGATAGAACAGCGTCCAAATCTTGATGCCGAGAGCGATTGGCTGCTACAGCGCTATCACAAGGATTTCATTCAAGCGGGCGCTGCTCTTGATGAGGGTGCTCGTGAAAAGGTAAAGAAAATTAATGAGGAGCTCTCCCTGCTGGAAACTCAATTCAGCAAGAACTTACTTGCCGATACCAACGATCTAGCCGTATTAGTTGATGATGCGAGTGAACTTGAAGGCCTCAGCGAGAATCAGAAAGCAGCATGTAAAGCAGCTGCAAAATCCCGCGGATTTGAAGATAAGTGGATGATAGGCATGGTCAATTTCACTGGGCATCCAACGCTCTCATCCTTAAAGAACCGAACCCTTCGTGAACGGATAATGCGAAACTCTCTTTCCAAGGGTATGCGCGGTAATGAGTTCGATACGAGAAAGATTCTTCTTCGTATGGCCCAACTTCGCGCAGAGCGAGCTCAACTCTTTGGCTTGAAATCCCATGCCGAATATGTTCTACAAGAGCAGACTGCTGGTCACCCAGATCGGGTCCATGAGATGTTTCGCAAAATCGCCCCATCTGCAGTAGCAAATGCAAAAACGGAGGCGATCGATATTGAAAAAATAATTGAAGAAAATGAAAAGCATGAATTAGAAAGTTGGGATTGGCTCTTCTATACCGAAAAGGTGCGCGCGGAAAAGTACAACTTAGATACCGCGGCGATGCGTCCCTACTTTGAGTTAGAGCGAGTTCTGAGGGATGGCGTTTTCTTCGCTGCTGGAAAGTTATACGGTATGAAATTTAAGGAACGGCCCGATCTTGTCACGTACCACGAGGAAGCGCGGGCTTTTGAAGTCTTTAATGAAGATGGCTCGCCAATCGGCCTTTACATAGGCGACTTCTATACCCGCGATTCAAAACGGGGAGGTGCCTGGATGAACACTTTGGTCGACCAGAACCACCTGCTTGGACAAATGCCAGTCGTAGTCAACAACATGAATATTTCGAAGCCTCCAGCAGGGGAGCCGACTCTTCTTACTTACGATGAGACAACGACTCTGTTTCATGAGTTTGGTCATGCCATTCATGGTCTGCTCTCTGATGTGAAGTACCCAAGATTCTCTGGTACGAGTGTGCAACGTGATTTTGTTGAGTTCCCTTCACAAGTAAATGAGATGTGGATTCTCTGGCCAGAAGTGCTCGATAACTATGCCCGCCACCACATAACTGGTGAGCGCTTACCTCAAGCATGGGTTGATAAATTGAATGAGTCATCAACTTTCAATGAAGGGTATGCAACTACAAGTTACCTAGCTGCTGCGGTATTGGATCTTGCCTGGCATTCACTCTCTGACTTAAGTTCCATTACAGATGTCGCGGAGTTTGAAGCAAAAGCGATAGCAGACTACGGATTAGATTTTTCCCCTGTTCCTACTCGGTATCGCTCTGCCTATTTCTCACATATTTTCGCTGGCGGATACTCTGCCGGCTATTACGGATATATATGGAGTGAAGTTTTAGATGCCGACACAGTCGAGTGGTTTAAAGCGAATGGTGGGCTAACTCGCGCAAATGGTGATCACTTCAGAAAAACGCTTATGAGTCGAGGCGGTTCGATCGACTCACTGCAAATGTTTAGGAATTTCCGCGGCCGTGATGCACAAATCGAGCCGCTCTTGCGCCGAAGAGGATTGGATTCGATCTAAGTGTTAGAAGCCATCTTTCTAGGAATCGTTCAAGGCCTCACGGAGTTCCTGCCGATTTCCTCAAGTGCACATATTCGTATTTTCGGCGAATTTCTACCATCCGGAAGCGACCCCGGAGCTACCTTTACCGCGATCATGCAGATCGGAACTGAAATTGCTGTTCTCATCTATTTTAGAAATGAAATCAGGGGAATCATCAAGGCTGCCTTTAAGTTCTTAGCGGGTACTCGCTTTGAGCGGGGAACAGATGAATACCAGAGCGCTCGGCTAGCAGGACTAATCACAATCGGATCAGTGCCGATTTTCCTCCTTGGTTACCTTGGTCAAAGTTATATTCGAGAGAATTTTAGATCTCTATGGCTTATCAGCTTCACTTTGATTTTCTTCGGGGTTCTTCTTGGATTAATTGATCATTTTGGAAAAAAAGTAAAGGAAATCAAAGACCTAGATGCAAAGGATGGAGTCATCTACGGATTAGCTCAATCATTGGCACTTATCCCAGGTGTTTCTCGTTCTGGCGCGACTATCGCAATGGGTCGATTCTTGGGCTACAAGCGCGAGGCGGCCCTTAAGTATTCATTCTTACTCGCCATTCCTGCAGTGCTGGGCAGCGGAACTTATGAGTTGTTGAACTCCTTAACTGAGCCAACCAATAACTTCAGCGCCCTTGAAACTGCGGCTGCCACGCTAGTCGCATTCACCGTGGGCTACCTAGTGATTGCATGGTTAATGAAATTCGTTCAAACTAAGAGTTTTATGCCATTTGTTGTGTATCGAGTTCTACTTGGAACCTTCGTAGCTGTCTTGCTATTAACCGGCACTATTTCATAACGGTTTTCGTTTGTTGAGCAACCTGAGCAATATACAGATTGGCTTCTTTCTATCAGCTCTTGCGGCATTGACCACTTTGGTTGGCTGGGGCGTAGTCCCGCTCAAAAAGAAACTCTCTGAATCACTCGTAGCCATCTGCTTAATGCTTGCCGCTTCGGCAATGATTCTGGTCAGCGCTTTAGAGTTGATTCCAGCTGCAGCGTCAGCCGGATTGCCTTTAGCGTCAATTTTATCCTGGTTGATTATTGGTGTTCTGATTGTCGCATTTTTGAGATTTGCTGCGATGAAGTTGGAATCAGGAGGCAATCCACTTAAGAAGTCAGCGCTCTTGGTTTCTTGCGCCATAATTTTGCACAATCTTCCCGAAGGGTCAGTAGCAATTTCTTCGACGATCGTCGATATAAACTCAGGTCTAATCTCTGCGATTGCAATCTCGCTACATAACATTCCAGAAGGATTAGCAATCGCCCTTACAGCGGTTGCTGCTGGCATGAGTAATAAGAGAGTCTTAGCGTTTGTGGTGGCAGCAACCCTTGCAGAGCTGATTGGCGCCTTAGTAGTTTTTTACGAAGGGAGATTGTTGTCAGAAGTTGAAGTGGCTAAATTATTGCTTGTAGTTGCGGGAATCATGTGCACTGTCGCGATGACCGAGTTGATTCCTAGTGGATTGAATTCCTCGTGGAAATCTCGTCGTTGGAATTCCGCTAACCGGAGGTTTGAACCTTAAATGTATAAAATCAATTTCCGGAAGAAAGTTGCAACTCAAGGGCGAAAGAGAGTTGCTGTCCACCAGCGAGTATTGGTGCGGATCCTAGTTTCGCAGAGTCATCAAGGCGATCGGTAGCTCCGAGAGAGGGTTCGATTGCGACCCACTTTGCTTTCTCTCCAGTAAAAGGCCAAGCTCCGAGGTTGTAGCAAATTCCTACAAATGGGATTGATTTCGGATCAAACTTAAATGCTATCGATGACCTTCTCTTGTTATTTTTCAGAGTAATTAAGCCATTATTCGGAGATTGAAGCACCACTTTGTCGGTCAATGGCACACCCATATCGATCTTGCTTATGTCATGTATTGATCCATCTCCGCCGAGGGTTTGAGGCCATGTAAAGGGACGCAAATGATCAGAGTAACCATCCTCACCATCTATTCCCATCCGACCGCTAAATCCAAACTCTTTCGTCATCGCTGGGTTTCCATCTACCTCTATTTCCATCCCTGATTCTGCAGTAAATAGCGCATGAAGAGTCCAAAAAAATTGCAAGTCCTCAATCCCGATATTTGTAATTGAATAATCAAAAAGGATTCGATCTTCTACCAAGGTCAAACGCCTGCAAAATTCATAATTTAGAATGCTTCCCGAGGCATGGTGTTCGACCCAGTTAGTTCCATAGGCGCTACTCCAAGATTTACTCCAGAGTTCGCCATGATCTGGCAACTCAATATTTGAATCCAACGGGTACCTACTCACGCCAATATTTGGAAAGCATTCATCAATGCCCGTTACATCATGATCTGCGTAAGAATCGCCTGGCTGAGCTTTCCTAATCGGACGTGTTGGATCGGTCCACAACCATTGAACTCCAGTACGTTTATCCAATAACTCGGTGATCTTGCCGCCGAAATCAGGCAGAGCGGCTATTCGCACCAAGTCATTTTCAAGTGAATCAACTTTAATTTTTCTCTCCTCAACTTAAGAGTAATTCTGAAATGAGTTAGGCCAGAATTCTTTCAGAGAAACTTGAATATTCATATTCTTTGAGTATCATTTTTGCATGAGCATTAAAGTTGATGTTGCGGCCAAATCCAATTGCATTTTGGGAGAGGGTCCGGCTTGGAATGAGGCTCTGGGTCACTTTCACTTCGTAGATATTTTTGGCAAATTGGTTCTCACCTATTCGCCGGAGTCAAATCAACTATCTAGTTTTGCATTGCAACAAGCGCCAGGCGCGGTAATACCCGACTCTAATGGCGGGCTAATTTTGCCTTTAGAAGATGGTATTTATCATGCAGAACTTGATGGAACTGGCCTAAAACTCTTGCACTCTATTGAAGCTGAGATAAAGGGCAATCGAATGAATGATGCGAAGTGCGATTCCAAGGGAGTCCTTTTCGCCGGCACCATGGGGGACGGATCTTCAGCGACCGGTTCGCTTTATCGCGTGACATCAAGCGGATTTAAAAAAGTAAGAGGTGATGTAACGATCTCTAATGGATTGGCTTGGAGTCCATCGGGTAAGAAGATGTACTACATAGACTCAATCCTGCAAGGCGTATTGGTGGCTGATTATGATCCGGATTCCTCCAACGTTGGGGAGTTCAAGGAATTCATCAAATTCCCGGCAAACTATGGAATTCCAGATGGGATGTGTTCCGACCTCGAAGGGGGAATCTGGGTTGCATATTTCGGCGGCGGAGCAGTTCGTAGATTCGATGAGAACGGAAAGGAAACCCATCAAGTACAAATGCCAGTCTCGCAAATTACCAGCTGCGCTTTCCGTGGCGCGGGTTCGACAGAGTTGTACATAACAACCGCTTCGGTTGATCTAGGCGATGGCAAAGCAAAAGAAATAGATGCCGGAAATTTCTTTGTGGCTGATGTAGGAATCCCGGGTCAGGGCACTACCGCCTTCCGCTGAAAATAACTTTAAAAGTTACCTTACTTCACAACCCTTAGGTTGGAATCAGGTCTGATTGCTCTTTCGAAAGGCCAGCCAAACAGCCGCAATCATTACAGTTCCCTTTATTGCATCTAGCAGCATCGCATCAGTGCCGATAGTGGTGAGCCCCTGGAGAATCACTTGTAAGAAGATCAATCCTAAGAATGCACCCGTTAGGGTGCCTTTTCCACCTTCAAGGCGAATACCTCCGACTGCGGCGGCGGCAATGACCGCTAGCTCCCAACCAAGTCCAGTCACGTTGTCAGCCCGCTCGCTTCGACTCATCAGAAGAATTCCCGCGAATGCCGATAAGGCTCCGGTAAGAATGAAAAGACCAATCTTTACTTTACGGACTCTTATTCCTGACATTCTGGCAGCGACCGGATTGCCTCCAACGAGATAAATCTTCCTGCCTGTCGCGCTATTACGGATGTAGAGATCTGCAATCAAAAATAGTAAGAGGAAAATCCATATTGAAGAAACAAATCCAAAAATCACCGTCTTAGCCAGAACTTCTGGATTTCCAGGAAGCGGATAAACGGGATCTCCACCAGTTAGCACATATCCGAATCCTCGAACCATGAACAACATTGCTAAGGTGGTGACGAAAGCTGGAATTCCAACCATGACTGTAATAACGCCGTTGAGAAGTCCCACTGCGGCGCCAATCAAGATTCCCACCAAAATTGCGGCAACAAAATTCATTCCATAATCTGCAAGAAGGATTGCGGTGCTAACGCTACCGAGAGAAGCTATCGCACCAACCGAGAGATCGAATTCGCCACCGATGATTAACAAACTCTGGCCTATCAAAATGATGCCAATAAAAACTACCGATAGAAGAAGAATTCGGAGGCTCGCAAAAGTAAGAAAATTCTCGTTAAGTGCTCCGAAGAGCGCGCATGTAGCAATTATCAAAGTGAAAAGCAATATTTCGGGGCCCAACTTCAATCCAAACCCCTTACGCGCGGACTTCTCATTCGTCTGTAGAGATGAAACGCTCATGGAATCCTCGCTCTGATATCTGAGTTAGATGTTTAATGGAACTAGGAGAATCAAACTGTAAAGAGATTAGAAATTCCAGGTTTGAGTACTCAGTCACAAGGAATATTTGTGGAACGTGAAAAC
>JACCDJ010743685.1_pt1 | contig 50068 bp, 23 predicted proteins | sample 7444481 | NCBI WGS metagenome assembly JACCDJ01 (sample SAMN15323435, study PRJNA562643) | freshwater metagenome | isolation source: river surface water | place: USA:Blue River Watershed | collected 2017-08-15
CAGTTATCAAATCGCCTCTTCTATTCTCTGAAAATCCTTATCTATTAATCCCCAAATCATATCAAAACGGCTCTTTTAGAATTCGCTCCAATAAAATAAAAGAACAGAAAAATTTAAAGTCCGAGAAAATAATTTCCGTGAAAAATATTTTTAACAAAACTTCTTTTAATAAAAATCATCGATTTAATAAAGAAGTCTCTAAAAAATTAGAAAAAAATTATTTTCTATCTTTTTTCTTAAGATTAACAATCTTTAGTTTTTTTAAAAATTATTCTATTTTTCTTAAAAATCGGAAAGTTCGATGGCAAAGTTCAATTCCTTTTTTAAATAAGCAAATGAATCGTTTCCTTTTTTTTTATCAAAGAATTCCTTTTTTTTCTGAAACTTTAAAATTTGTTTCTTTAAGGTTTGATATTTCAGAAAAAAAAACACAAAATTTTCAACTTGAAAATTTTAAAAATCTCTTTTTGACTTTAATTCTATTAAAGTTAACTAACTTTAGTGAGATCGGAACTTTCAAAAAAAATCAACCTAAAAAATTCACCGTTTTTAACAAAGCTAAATTTTTTTATAAAGAGAATAAAAACTTCACTCTTTCCTTCGCAATTTTTATGAAATCGTATTTTCAAACCTCTCAAATGAAGTCTGACAAAATGAATTGGTCATATTTTTATTTTGAATTTAAAGATCAAATCTATTCAAAAGATTTAGTCAGTTTGAATCTTTTTCTCTTTAACGAATTCTTTGATTGGTCAAAAAATCAACATAAAAATCAACCGAATTCGTGGATTTTTAAAAAATATTGGTTATTTGTGGAAAATAACTCTTATACAGCTAGTGCTCCTAATTTTTTAAAAAAAGAATCAGGAATCGAAAAAGCTGATAAGTTACAGGGGTATTTATGTTTAAAAAGATTTTTTTCAAATTTTAGAAACGAGAAAGGAAAGAAAAAAATAACTCCAAATAAAAGTGAAATTTATTCTTTTAAAAAAACTAAACTTCATTTAAAAACGTGGTATTTACAAAAATATAAGAAAAAAAAAATTTGTCTTAAAATTCATAAAAATCTTTGGAATCCTTCATTTTATGAGGATTTTGCTTTTGAAAAAATTTCTGCTTTGCAGAAACAAAGAATAATCAATCTTCATAAGCTAAAGCTAAAATTGGCTTCCTTCAATTATTTCGGAATGAGAATATTATTCTTAACTAACAATATCAAAAATCAATCTATTCCTTTATTTTTTAAAGTTAATAAATTAAAAAGTCTTTGCACCTTCAACAAAAAATATTTCCTTAAAAAGGAGCTTAAAGATAATTCAATAACAAACGAAAGTTTGACAATTAAAAATCAAACAGTTTGGAAAGAAAATTTCCTCCTTTTAAATTTCTTGGATCAATACCAATAAACTTATTGAATTCTTTAGAATAGCTAACTTGATTATCGGGATGACAGGATTTGAACCTGCGACCCTATGCTCCCAAAGCACATGCGCTACCAAACTGCGCTACATCCCGTTTAGATTTACTAAATATCTAGAAAGATTAGGCCCAACCGGACTTGAACCGATGACTTATTGCTTGTAAGGCAACCACTCTACCAACTGAGTTATGGGCCTGTTTATTTCAACTATTCAATAGTATAATCTAAATTTAAAAAAAACGCAAGAGTTTAAAAATTAGCTTCTTTAAATCTAAGAATAACCTTTGATAGATTTAAAGAAGCTAATTTTATTTAGAGATCCGTTTGAAATACTTATAAAGTATTATTTAAGAATGTTTGAAACAACACCAGCACCTACTGTACGACCCCCTTCACGGATTGCAAAACGCATTCCTTTTTCAATAGCAATTGGGTTAATTAATTCTACTGTCATAGTCACACGGTCACCTGGCATAGCCATTTTGTTAGAGTGTTCTTCAGCAACTGAAGATGGATTACGCATTTCGATGTGTGAGAAATCAACAACTTTACCAGTAACGTCAGTTGTACGAACGAAGAATTGAGGAGTATAACCAACTAAGAAAGCTGAGTGACGACCCCCTTCTTCTTTTTTAAGAATATAAACTTGACCTTCGAATTTTGTGTGAGGAGTGATTGTTCCTGGTTTAGCAATTACCATACCACGTTCAATATCTTTTTTCTGAATACCACGAAGTAATACACCAACGTTATCTCCAGCCATTGTTTCTTCTAAACTTTTTTTGAACATTTCAAGTCCAGTACAAACTGAAGGTTTTGTATCTTTTAAACCAATGATTTCAACGTTTTCACCGATTTTTAAAGTACCACGTTCTACACGTCCAGTAGCTACAGTACCACGACCTGTAATCGATAAAACGTCTTCAACGGCTAATAAGAAAGGTTTGTCAGTTTCACGTTCTGGAGTTGGAATGTATTCGTCAACTTTATCCATTAATGCGTGAATTTTATCAACCCATTTGTTATCACCACGTTTAATTGTAGGGCTTTCAATTAAAGCTTCAAGTGCTAATAATGCTGAACCAGTAACGATTGGGATTTCATCACCTGGGAATTCGTATTTGTCTAATGTTTCACGAACTTCTAATTCAACTAATTCTAATAATTCTGCATCGTCAACTTGGTCTTCTTTGTTTAAGAAAACAACCATGTTAGGTACACCTACTTGTTTAGCTAATAAGATGTGTTCTTTCGTTTGTGGCATTGGACCATCTGCTCCTGACACTACTAAAATAGCTCCGTCCATTTGAGCTGCACCTGTAATCATGTTTTTAACGTAGTCTGCGTGACCTGGACAGTCAACGTGTGCATAGTGGCGGTTACCAGTTTCGTATTCTACGTGAGCAGTGTTAATAGTAATACCACGTGCTTTTTCTTCTGGAGCTGAGTCAATTTCATCGTATTTTTTACCCCCACCCGTACCATTAGCAGCAGCTAAAGTCATTGTAATTGCAGCTGTTAGAGTCGTTTTACCGTGGTCAACGTGACCAATTGTACCAATATTTACGTGAGGTTTTTTTCGTTCAAATTTAGCGCGTGCCATATTTAATTTAGTTTGTTAGAAATTTTAAAATCCGAGAAGCGGATAATATATATAAACCTAATTTTCTGAAAACTAAAAACCTCTTTATCAACTTAGTCTTTCTAAGTTTCTCTCTCAACTTAGAGAGAAAGATTGTTTTTAATGTACCCCCAGGGGAATTCGAATCCCCGTCTCCTCCGTGAAAGGGAGGTGTCCTAGGCCTCTAGACGATGGGGGCTATTTTGAGAAATAGTCCTTTTAGTTTTGTTTAAGTTGAAACACAAGAATAATAATACTATATAATTGATTCTTCAAAATGTCAATTTCTCTATTACTAAAAATAAAAGCAAAAATTTGTTTTTATCTCAGAACAGTTAAAGAGAAATGAAACGAGATCAAAATTCATTATCTGAAATATGCTAAAGAGCTAGAGAATCACTTAAAAAATATATCATTTAAATAAAATTTTAAGTTTGTAAATAAAATGGTGAACGACGGGGTTCGAACCCGCGCATATTGGAGTCACAATCCAATGCCTTACCACTTGGCTACGCCCACTAAAAGAATTCTTAGTTCTTTGAACTTTAAAGTTAAACTTCATTATACCCTAATCCTGAGAAAATGTAAACTTTATGCTTTTTCTAAAATTTTTTCTTAAATCTAAAAAGTTTAGAAGAATACTCATATTCGACTTCTTAAATAAAAAAATGGATCACTCAATTAAAAAAAATAAGATAAGAGCTTTGTTGCAAAAATACGGGTCTATTTACCGTTACTGGGATAAGAAACATAAAAAAGGTAAAAAAAAAACAAAATTATTCGAAATATTGACACGATAGGAAGCTATGGAAAATATTTAAAATTTCGAACACTAAATAATCAAGTAATTTTTTAGTGTTCGAAATTTTAAATGTTTTCCTTTTGACACTTTTTAGAGGGTCTAAAAAGTCAATTAGCGTTTTAACTTTGTTAAAAAGTTAGAGGCTAATTAGTCTAATGGACGCATAGAAAGTACTGGTTCGTCAACACGGTCAATACCTTTTTCAAAACCAGCAGCAGCTGCACGAGCACGACCTGCATGCCATAAGTGGCCAATAAAGAAGAAGAATCCTAAAACGAAGTGAGAACAAGCTAACCAACTACGAGGTGATACGAAGTTTACTGCGTTAATTTCAGTTGCTACACCACCTACAGAGTTTAATGATCCTAAAGGAGCGTGAGTCATGTATTCAGCTGCACGACGTTCTTGCCATGGTTGAATATCATTTTTTAATTTGTTTAAGTCTAAACCGTTTGGTCCACGTAATGGTTCAACCCATGGTCCACGGAAATCCCAGAAACGCATAGTTTCACCACCGAAAATAATTTCACCAGTAGGAGAACGCATTAAGTATTTACCTAAACCTGTTGGACCTTGTGCAGATGCTACGTTAGCACCTAAACGTTGGTCACGAACTAAGAAAGTGAATGCTTGAGCTTGAGAAGCTTCAGGACCTGTAGGACCGTAGAATTCACTAGGGTAAGCAGTGTTGTTGAACCATGAGAAACAACAAGCAGTGAATCCCATTACAGCAATTGCACCTAAACTGTATGATAAGTATGCTTCACCCGACCAAACGAAAGCACGACGTGCCCAAGGCCATGGAGTCGTGTAGATGTGCCAGAAACCACCGAAAAGACACATTGTACCGATCCAAATGTGACCACCAATGATATCTTCTAAGTTGTCTACTGAACAAATCCAACCGTCACCACCGAAAGGTGATTTCACAAGGTATCCAAAAACAGAACCAAAGTTTGTAGTTGGGTTTGTTACAATACGAACGTCACCACCACCTGGAGCCCATGTGTCATAAATACCACCAAAGTACATAGCTTTTAATACAAGTAACCAAGCACCACAACCAAGCATAATTAGGTGGTAACCTAAAATGTTAGTCATTTTGTTCTTGTCTTTGAATACATAACCAAAGAATGGGTATGATTCTTCTAATGTTTCAGGACCAATTAAAGAGTGGTAAACACCCCCAAAACCTAAAACAGCTGATGAAATTAAGTGTAAAACACCAGAAACGAAGTATGGGAAAGTGTCAATAACTTCACCACCTGGACCAACACCGTAACCTAATGATGCTAAGTGTGGAAGTAAAATAAGACCTTGTTCATACATAGGTTTTTCTGGAACGAAGTGTGAAACTTCGAATAAGTTCATTGCACCTGCCCAGAATACGATAAGTCCGGCGTGAGCAACGTGAGCACCTAATAGTTTACCAGAAAGGTTGATTAAACGAGCGTTACCTGACCACCAAGCGAAACCAGTAGTTTCTTGGTCACGGCCCCCAACAGTTAGTGTTCCGTTAAAAAGTGTTTCCACTTGATAATACCTCCTAATGGAATGTATCTTTCTTCAAACTAATCTTTATTAGTTATCTTTCGACTCAAATAAAACAATATTTTAGAAGAGTTATTCACTCACCGAAATTAAAACAAAGTTATTTGTTGAAAGATTTAAAAAAAAAAATTATGAGTTTTCCCATAAATCTATGGCATAAGCATAGATTTTTAAAATTTCCTTGAAGAAATTTTAAGTGATCCTTTTATTGAATAACTTAATAATAGATCAATAATTGATTTAAAAAGGAATTAGCTTTTTAGACTAAGGAAAGATTCACTGAGTCAAGTCTCCTAAAGATCTTTATATTAAAACATAACGCTACAGAAAAGAATTAATAAGTTTTGTTAAGACAAATAACATTTTGTTATTAAAAAATTAATGAATTTTTATAAAAATAAAAACTCATAGAATTTTAAAAATATTAAGAATTTTAAAATTGAATTTATAAAATATGATTTCAGATGTCAATCTTATAAACCCAAGATTATTATTAAAAATTTTTCCAATCTAAACTGCGTTTAGATTAGAATTGAAGAGATCTTTAAATGATATTTCATTCACGAAGTCACATTGATTTCATTTCTTTGTTTCATCTCTCTCGAAAGAGGAATGAAACATAGAAACTTAGGAAAGCTAAGGTTAGAAAAGAAAGTTCTTAGCTTTAAAATGAAATAAAAAATTTTATGAAAACTCACTTGACGTTTTAATCTTTTTTAAGCATAATAATTAACATAAGATAATTGCGGGTATAGTTCAGTGGTAGAACACCTCCTTGCCAAGGAGGTTGTCGCGTGTTCGAGTCACGTTACCCGCTAAATTTAATAAACTTTTGTTATGTGTTACACATTCTATATTTTTAAATTTTATGAATTCATCAAATATAAATTATTCATCATATTTCCTAAAACATGTCAAAATACATAGGACCAAAATTACGTATTACACGTCGTTTAGGTCAATTAAGAGGTCTTACTCGTAAAAAAACAGATCGTCGTGTCTATAAAATTTCACGTGGTCCAAAATCTAAATTAATTGTTATCCCGCCTGGACAACACGGTAGAACAAAGTTATTCTCTTCAAGTCGCTATAATACTTCAAAATTCGACTATCTAATTCGATTAAAAGTTAAACAAAGATTACGTTATAACTACGGTTTAACAGAGCGTCAATTAGTTTCTTACGTTCGAAAAGCAAAAAAAATTAAAGAATCAACAGGTCAAGTATTATTACAATACATTGAAATGCGTTTAGATAACATTGTCTTCCGTCTGAATATGGCACCTACGATTGTTGCTGCTCGTCAAATGATTAACCATGGTCATATTCTTGTAAATAACAAAAGATTAAATATCCCTAGTTACATTTGTAAACCAAAAGATGTTATTTCTGTAGCAAATAAACAAAAATCATTAAAATTAGTTACGAGAAATCTTTCTCAATACTATAAAGAAACAAAATCTTTACAAAAATTCTTCAAAAAAACACTTGCTTTTGTTTTAAGTTCTCAAATGAAAGCCGTACCTTCGATTGCTTCAGCTGTTAACTTAATTCAAGAAGGAAGAGTTTCCGTTGAAAAACGAAATTCAAAACCTCAAAAAATTTGGCGTTCAAACTATATTTGTCCTCCTGGAGCTGTTCTTCAAGTAGCTACAAAAAATGAAATTGTTAAAATTGGAATGCCAAAATCAAAAACTCAAAATAGACGTCGCGTTCAAACTCGCCGTTAATTAAACATTAGTTTTTTTTTTAGCTTAACTATTAAGCTAAAAAACTTAAAGTAAATAACTAGCAATGAAAATCTCTTTCTAATTTTTTAGGAAAGGTTAGAGATTATTATTGTTAGTTATTTACTTTTAAATAAAACTTAATTATAAGCTCATATATTGATTTTTTTTATATTTTCAAATATAATATTTCACAGATTAATAAAAAATCTTCAGTAGCTCAGTGGTAGAGCGGTCGGCTGTTAACCGACATGTCGTAGGTTCAAGTCCTACCTGGGGAGAGGTTATATTTGATAAAATTTATTTCAAATATAATTATTAAAAAAAAAAAAATAAACCTACTAATTTCTAAAAATTTTAGAAATTAGTAGGTTTAAAAATATAAAATGAAATCGCAGAGTAGAGCAGTCTGGTAGCTCGTGGGGCTCATAATCCTGAAGTCGTAGGTTCAAATCCTACCTCTGCAAATGAAATCTCTAAAAAAATAAAATCTCTGTGAATTTTTTTGGTAATTCTTTGTTTTTTAGGAGAACAAAGAAAGCTTGCTTACTTTCTTTTATATTATATTGATTTAGCTTAGCTAAAACATTTGAATTCATTATTATCTTTTTTAGATTTCAGAGAAAGAAAAAATGTATGAAGTTGTACTTAAGAAATAAATAAAGAATTCGTGATCGTCTTTAAAGTTAAAGATTTTGCTAAATGGTTTTTATTCATTTAGCAAAATCTTTATTCTATTTTAAATACTTTCTTTTAAATTAGATTAATTTTACAACTTTTAAAAGACCTAAATAAATTGTTAAAGTCACACCTAAAGCACCTAATAACAGAACAGCATAGCTAATGATAGTTAACATAAGAAAATTTTTTTTTATTTGCTAAGTTCCTTTAAAGCTTTTAAGTAAATAAGCTCTGGTAATAAAAAAATTCATCTTTAAAAATTATTAGATGAAGTGAATCTAAAAACTTTTAATGAAATTTTTTAAATCAAAGAAACCGATTCTAAAAAAATAATAAATCGAACTAAAAAAAATAAAAGAAAAATAAATTTTTTAGGAATTCAATTCCTGAATTCGTTTATTTTTTCTTAATGATTTTAAGAATTTGATTCTTTAATTTTATTGTATCTTTTTTAGCAAAGATACAATAAAAAAATGAAAAGAGTTAGTAAGATAAACCCATACTACGAGTCGTTTCTGAACCTAAATACACTCGAATACTTAAGAAGTCTGTAGGACAAGCTGTTTCACAACGTTTACAACCAACACAATCTTCTGTACGAGGTGCTGAAGCCATTTGAGCAGCTCTACAACCATCCCAAGGTACCATTTCTAAAACGTCTAAAGGACATGCACGTACACATTGAGTACATCCAATACAAGTATCATAAATTTTTACAATATGAGACATAAGAAATTTTTATTTTTTTTAATTGATCGAAAAAAGTACAAAAAAGATTTAGATTTAGTTCTTTTCAAGATAGAAAAGAGCGGTTAGACAATATTTTGCCAAGAGCCGGGATTGAACCGGCGACTCGCTGAGTTTCAGTCAGCTGCTCTACCACTGAGCTACCTTAGCTTTATTTTATTTTTTTATTTTACCTCTAAGAAAGATTATAACAACTTTATGTTAAAAAGCAAGTCTTTTCAAAAAAAAAATCATTTTCAATTTTAATCTTTCAATTCCTTAATAATACTAGTAAGCTTTTTAAGTCAATTCTTAATTTCAAAAATTTAAAAGATTCTATTTTAGGTTTATTAAAAAAAATAATGCAAGTTTCTAAGTCAATTTAGACATATGAACGCTACAGAAATAAAAGCTAATTGTGGGGATGACTGTGTCGTAAGTCTCTTTTTAGGAAGTAAAGAGTCTAAGGATCCTTAGACTCTTTACTTCCTAAAAAGAGATTTTTCAATTCAATTTAACAAAAAAGCGAATTATTTCATTGAAGCACCTTTAGCGATAGCTTCGTTGATGTTTCCTACTAAGTAGAAAGCTTGTTCTGGTAAGTCGTCTAATTCACCAGCAAAAATTTTGTTGAAACCTTCAATTGTTTCAGTTAAAGAAACATATTTACCAGGACTTCCTGTGAAAACTTCAGCTACGAAGAATGGTTGAGAAAGGAAACGTTCAATTTTACGAGCACGAGCTACGATTAAACGGTCTTCTTCAGATAATTCATCTAAACCTAGAATTGCAATAATATCTTGTAATTCTTTGTAACGTTGTAAAGTTTTTTTAATTTGTTGAGCAACACCATAGTGTTTTTCTCCAACAATCCATGGTTGTAACATTGTTGAAGTCGAATCAAGTGGGTCTACAGCTGGGTAAATTCCTTTAGCAGCTAAGTTACGTGAAAGTACAGTAGTTGCGTCTAAGTGAGCAAATGTTACAGCAGGAGCTGGGTCAGTTAAGTCATCCGCAGGTACATAAACGGCTTGGATTGAAGTAATTGAACCATCTTTTGTTGATGTAATACGTTCTTGTAAACCACCCATTTCTGTAGCTAAAGTTGGTTGGTAACCTACAGCTGAAGGTACACGACCTAATAGAGCAGATACTTCAGCACCAGCTTGAACGAAACGGAAAATGTTGTCTACGAAGAAAAGTACGTCTTGTTTGTTAATGTCACGGAAGTATTCAGCCATTGTTAAAGCTGTCAGAGCAACACGCATACGTGCCCCTGGTGGTTCATTCATTTGTCCGTAAACAAGTGCTACTTTTGAGTCTTCTAATTTTTTCTCAACAATTACACCTGATTCTTTCATTTCTGCATAAAGGTCATTACCTTCACGTGTTCTTTCACCTACACCTGCAAAAACAGATACACCACCGTGAGCTTTAGCAATGTTGTTAATTAATTCCATAATAAGAACAGTTTTACCTACACCGGCACCACCGAAAAGACCAATTTTACCACCACGACGGTATGGAGCTAATAAGTCTACAACTTTAATACCTGTTTCGAAAATAGATAAACGAGTATCTAAGTCTACGAAAGCTGGAGCTTTACGGTGAATAGGTAATGAATCAACAACGTTAACGGGTCCCATATTATCTACTGGTTCACCTAAAACGTTGAAAATACGACCTAATGTTACTTTACCTACTGGTACAGTTAATGGGTTTCCTGAATCTAAAACTTCCATTCCACGCATTAAACCATCTGTTGGGTTCATTGCTACAGCACGTACTGCGTTATCACCTAAAAGTTGTTGAACTTCACAAGTTACAGCAATTTCAATACCAGCAGCATTTTTAGCACGAACGCTTAGTGCGTTATAAATGTTAGGAACTTTTCCTTTAGCGAAAACAATATCTAATACTGGACCAATAACTTGAATGATACGACCAATGTTTTTTGTTTGTTTCGAATCGCTCATAATTGATGAAATTGTTGTTATATTTATAATTATCAACTTATTTGATTCGAACTTTATATTTAGCGTTGCTAAAAAAGTAAAGTTTATTTGGGGAACGAATGAAATTAAATTTAAAAAAATAATCTTAAAGATTTATTTTTTTAAATTCATTTTCGTCTTTATTTTTAATAATTATTTACTAAAACTTATTTATTAACTTCTCTAAAAAAAGAATTTTATTTTATTTAGCAAAGTTAATAAATCACTTTACTTCGAAATAAAAAACTATGCAATAGCTAAAAAAAAAGCAACGAAACTTATTTAGCAAATGGAAAGAAAAAAATTTATTTAAGAAAAAAACAAGATATAAAAATTTCTTTGTCCCGAAATCAAAATAGGGTGAGTTTCTAAGTAAATATATTTTGTTCCTGGCTCAATTGGATAGATTCAGAATCCAAACTATGAAACTAAGATCCTGAGTTTTAAGGCCCAATAGATCTCGTTCCCGAACCGTACGTGATAGTTACCTACCATACGGCTCTCCACCAGACCCGACAAATGAGAAGTTATTAACTATTACAGAAACATGAATTATTTATTTATTTTTTTTTTTTTTGAGTTTCCATGATATCTCTTTCTCTTTGCTGTAAGAGTTCACGGATTTTTGCCGGCATATAAGTTTCGTAGCAATCCGAGAAGATTTCACAGCAGTAAACGCTATCTGCTGAGCTGATCACTTCAGGGGAGATACGATTTATTTCTTTGTTAAGAGTGCCTGGCCAGTTGTTAATACTGGAGATTTTCGCAATTTCGTTGCGAAGTGTTTTAGCTAATTGTCGAACAGTACCAGTATTACTATTGTTACGAATAACAGTGCGAAGTTGATTGATGTCGAAAGAGACACCATCTACTGTTCGAACAAGGTTTTTTTTTGAGGAGTTCGTTCCACCCTCTTGAAGAAGGTAGGTGATTCCTACTAGAGCTTATTTTAGAGTTGTTTTGTTTATAACTGCATAGGCTTGGATGATTACCTTTGCTGTATCCAGAGGAATTGTATCTTCTGGGGTGGTTTCATCTTTGTTGATTTGAACTTTGAAAGAGTCTGGGGTAGATTCGATGTCCTTAATAATGGAGTCGAAATCTTTACTTTGTGATTTTGGGTCCATAGAAATTAATGTTGTTGAAATATAACGGGTTGAAATAAGTAAAGTTATGGTATGTGATAGAATTCTTTACTTTTTTGACCAGTGGGTTGATTGTTTGGGAAAAAGGAGTTTTGTCTATATGATTTTCGATTTGAGCGATTCGAACGTCATATAGTTCAGACAGACCAACGGAGTTGTAAGAACCATTGTGGATGTTTAGGTGACAGGATTGGCAAACTGGGATTTGTTTTTTGTTTGCGGTTAAGGGCGCCGACAATTTTATCAAATCCTCTAAAACCTGAGCCTAAAACTCCTTTTACCTTGAGGGGGCGAATGTGGTGCATTTGAAGCTTTGTATTAGCTCCACATATGCAGCAATATTTTGTTAACTTGAACCTGGTTCTTGAGTTTATTTTGTGCATTCGACCAAAATCTATGGGAGGCGAACTTGTTGGAATAATCCCAAGTTTTATCTTTTGCAAGTACTCATTTCTGTGAGGAATTAAGTACACATACATTAACTCTTTATAATTAATTAGTTTTTCGAACTTGGTTTGATTGTCAACATTATATTTAGCAGTGATTTGTAAGTCAGTTGCTAGTGTTTTGTTACGGTGGGAGATATTTTTTATAGAGATATCTTTATAACCGTATCTGTTAATAACAGTGCGAACAGATATTTTGTGGCTAAAGTTTTAATGCAAGAATAGTACATGTAATAAATCCATCTATTTACTGAAGAAATTTCAGAAACTTCAGTACAATAATACATGCCGAAACCAATCATAAATTGGTTATAACGTTTAATGATCTGGTGGTCGGAATAAGGAGTTAGCCAACCGATTTCACGAGGAATAAAGGATCCATCTTTAGATTTGTTGATGAAGCCTTTGAGAAGAAATCTTGATTCCAGTCGGGATTGATCTGAAATATTCTAATGGTTCTGACATTTTTAAAGACTCCTTTGGAGTTCTTTGTTAGGAGTCGATTTTTGTTTAGATAGATTTCAAATCCAAGGAATCTAACTTTTTTCTTGAGTGGGTTTGTAATGATGGTCTTATCTGAGGATAGTGAGAGTTTGAGTTCTTCTGATAAAAAGGAAGAAACATTTGATTTGATTTCCATTGCGAATTCGGACGAGCCGCGGACCCAGATAACAAAATCGTCAGCGTATCGATGGTAGAAAAGTAAATTGGAAGATCTTTCTATATCAACATATGGGGTATGTCATTTAGCTTGACGAGTAGATTTTAGTTTAGACTCAAGAATAACAATGTATTTTTCAATAATTTTTCTTGCGACGTGGAGGTGTTTTTTTATGATACGACGGAGAGAGTTTCTTTCCTTAGAAAAAGCGTTGGGAGAAGATATCTCTTCTTCAGATTTAATGAAGTATAATTTCATGTTTTCTAAATACTTGTAGTTAACCCAGGAGATTTCCGGAAAATCGTTTAGATTTTCCATGAAAAGTGGGATAAGGTCCCTCATGTAGGGAAGTTTAGTTGAAATGACTTCGGTGTCTTTCATAGTAAGGGTAGATTTATATTGTTTAATCTTTTCAGATATTCGGGATTGCTCACTTTTAAGCTTCGCATATTGGGGGGTTACCTTGTTTAGGGTTTTGTCAGAGTTGAGTTCTGTCATTTTTTCGTTCATATACAGGTCAAATTCATGCATGTATATGTTAAACAAGATAGGGCTGATTCCTCCTTGTGGGACTCCGACAAAGGAGTCTGTGTAAGTGAGGTCTAGGAGTATGCCTGCTTTAAGACCGGACCAAATTAGATCAAGGAATTTTTTGTCCTTGATTCTTTGCGATAGAATCTTAATAAGTATTGTGTGGTTGACATTATCGTAAGCGCTTTTAATGTCACCCTCGATTGCCAGAGTTGAGAATTGAGGGCCTCGCTTAATTTTTCGGATTGCAGATGCACAATCTCGTTTAGGTCTAAACCCGGAATTAAGTTCATAATGGGCGAAGGCAGGTTCAAAGATTGATTCGAGGACCATTCTGATAGCTTCCTGAACGATTTTATCATCGAAGTCAGGGAGGCCAAGGGGTCTCAGGGCGGATTTTCCAGGTTTAGGAACAAAAATTCGTTTAACTTGGCTCCACTTATCGTTTCCAGTTTTGAGTTTTAAAGAGATCTTCTGGATCGTGTCTTCAGACATAGAGTCTGAGGTGATTCCTTTAGATCCGGGAGTTAGGGATCCTCTATTCTTAGAAAGTTTGTTATAAGCGATTCTAAGGATATCGGGGTTGGATAAGATCTTTATTAAGTCCCCGTGTTTGGGGGGGATTTGTTTTTTTGAATAGTGGGATTCAACAGATCTATAGATTCGTTCAAGGAGTGTTACAGCTTTAGAGATAGCTCCTTGTTTATTTTGGGCGATGGTTAGAGAAACATCCTCTTCCTTTTTTAATGAAGAGGTTTTGGCTTTAATTATATTTTCCCATGACTGGGAAGAGTTTTTTTTTTTATTTTTCATGATTATGTTGGGATCCTTTGGGAAGGGTCGGTCTGTAATAGGTTTCCTGATTTTGTTATTTTGTCTTTAGCTTCCTAGGCTATGGTGACCCTGCTATTCCGGGTCCATTTTAAGTTTCGTTGGCCAAGTCTGGCTGCCTTTCCTTTCCATCATGTGGGACATTATATCCCTGGAATTAAAAGGCTCTTCTGACATGGGTAATTTTTTGTATACCTTTAGTCAGCATAGTAGTTTTTTTAAGTGAATCCTTGTGTCCTTGAGGGAGCCTGTTATGTTAATTGCTTTTCTCTTAGTTGACCTTCCGAGAAGTAAGAAAAACCTTTACTTTCGAAGAGAACTAGGGGCGGCGAATACCCAAGCTAAAGCAGGTTAGGTCTAAAACTTCATCCCTATAGTTGTTTAATTTGATAAAGAAATTGGATTTGTTGGACATACCCCTTGCGGGAAATAAATTCCGCTTTTATCTCATGCTATTGTTCCCTAGACTTTCGTCTTATTTCGATTTAGGAGGGAGAATTTGATTTTGAATATAATTTATGTTCAGGTAAGAGATATGGGTTAAACCGAGGCCAGTCGGTTTGAAGGATAAAGGAGGCCTTCTGATAAACTTAATATTCTACTCGCACATTTTCTTGTCCTGCAACGGAACAAGATGTGGCAACAATTATTCAATACATCCACAAAGAGATCCGTAAAAATTTTGAAGATCCAGGAATTGAAAAAAAGAGAAAGGACGTTCTTTCAATCGCTCATCTTTTTCAATGATGCGGTACAAGTCCTAAATTTTAAGAAAACACATCATCAAGTTTATTTATTCAATCTCCTCTAAAACAAAGAGAATGTTAAAAAGCTCCAAATCATTACAATTTAAGCGTCACGAAAAATTGACAGAGCAATCTGTGAACAAGCCGTTCAAATTAGTATCAAGATTCAATATTCGAGAAAACCTTTCAAAAACATTTAGACTCATGCATCCCAATGCAAGACCTGAAGAAGTGCGAGATGTGATCTATGTATATGCATAGTCCTAAAAAGACTGCCCTTAGATCGGGCAAAACCCACTCCGGCTAACCCAATAACTTTTGGAACCAAAAACAACCTGACATCTAAATGAAACTTCAAGGCGAAAGCCTGAGGGGAACATAGCATGCCGGAAAAGCTACCTATTGGCTCCGCGTCTCTTTAGGAGCTTAAAGGGTGGCAAGGGGAATAAATGGGTTAAAGTTAAACTATTTGAACACTACTAAAGTTCCTGATTGCATGCAGGAGTCAGATTTAAATGAGAGCCTAATGCTTGCTGTCCTATTAGGATACAAGTTTTTTCGATCTTCTCATACCTAAAATTGGACGACTCAACCCAAATGGGGGATAAGGTAGGAAAGGCGGACCCCCCGCAGATTATTAGAAGGTCTATCACTATTGAATGATAGACTTATGACAGAGAAAAGTAAAAAAAAAAATTCTAACAATAAAAAATTGGTTAAAAACATAAGAATTGACTGGAGAGCGATATGCATTGTAAGTTGGACGTACGTTTAGGCTTCTGTTGCTAAGTAGAGACTTAGTTTCATAAAAAAATTATGCAACATGTAGGAGTTGAACCTACCTAAAAACGATTATGAGTCGTTTGCCTAATCCGATCGGCCAATGATGCATTTAAATCTTTATAACGAAAAAAACGAATTTTAGCAAATTTAGCTTGCTTCTTTTTTTTTTAGAAATATAGGAAAAATCGAATTTTTCCTATATTTCTAAAAAAAAAATCAAAAATAAGTTATTAATTTTGATCTTGAGTTTCATAACCTGCAGTAGCACTTTCACGAGTTTCTAATAATCGTTGTTGTTTGCTATCGTGGTAATCCCAAACTTTATTTGTCATTTCAATAATTTCATGCATAACTTCATTTGTAGCAATTTCATCAGCTAATCCGTAATAAATTGTTTCTGTTGCTGTTAAATAGAAATCTCGATCTAAATCACGTAAAATTTTATGACGTGGTCGATATGTTGATAATGAATAAATTTCAGCAACATCAAGACGAATTTTCATAATTTCTTGGCTATCAATCCAAATATCAGAAGCTTGACCTTGTAATCCACCTTCAGGTTGGTGGATCATCACATGACAACCTTCAGTCACATAACGATCCCCTATCGTACCTCCAGCTAAAGCTAATGAAGCTGCTGAAGCGGCAACTCCTAAGGCTAATGTCAGAGACCCAGCTTTAATGAATTGTAAAGCATCATGAACCGTAATACCATTTCCTACTGAACCCCCAAATGAGTTAATGATAACAAAAACTTTTTTTGCTTCTTCTTCGCTCATAGCTTTTTCAGATTGTTTACGATAATATTCTCTAAATTCATTATATGAATCGTTATAAGAAGAAAAATCTAAGAAATCTGAAGATTTTTGTGTTTTTCCTAAGACTCTTTTCATATTAATGTCTTGAGGAATTCGATCTTGAATATATTCTTTACGTAAACGTCTTTGACCTAAAGCTTTTTCTGAAAAGCTTTGAAGTTGTTGAGAATCTGTTTGATTTTCATAAAATTTGCGTTTTGATAAATTTGATAAAAGATTTTTTCGAGATTGCTCAGAAAAACTATTCGTTTGACGATCAAACATTTGAAATTGATCATTTGAAAGTGAATTTAAATCTTTAAAACGATAATCTTGAGGTGCAAAATTTGCGAATGCTCTAAATGGTGAATAAACATTCATTTGACTCGAATTTTCAGATGCCATTTTATTCATAAAAGAAGCAAATTGAGAAGATTCTTTATCATTCATTAACGAAGTCATATTTTTCGCAAAACTAATAAATTGAGTCATTTCTTTCGTTTCACCTCTATATGACATTTGAGCATCCGTTTGAGAATTTTTAGATAATAATTCAGCTAAATAAAAAAGATAAGGTTCATCTGAATAATCAAAAAACTGAGCATTCCAATTCAGCCATTCCATTGTGATTTTTTGTAATGTATATTGTTCTAAAGAATGGTTATCCTCCACTCCAAGATCTTCGTCTGATGTTAATAAGTCATCTAAAGATTTTTGATTTTTTTGAGTTGATAATTTTGCAATAGGATCACTTTTTTCAGACCCATTTGATCGAGATTGTTTTGTTGAACTTTTAAATAATCCACTTCGTTCCATTTCCTTTTTCTCTAATTCTTTTGAACGATCTTCCATGTGGATATTGATCAAAAGCCCGCAGATTTGATTACAAAGTTCATCATCTAAATATTGCATTAAAAATACCATTCTTCGACGGAAAATGAAGTTATAAATATCCGTCCACTGAGCCGGCAATTCTTCACCCCAGCAGTAAATAATACGTGGAACACCAATAGGCATAAAAATGTCTAAAAAAGGTTCTTAACTTTTTAGGAGTTATGAATCCTATTAACTTGTGATACAAATCTTTTTTTTTATTTAAGATCTTTTTTGTGACAAGAATTTTTAATAAAAAAAATAAAACTAAATTTGTTAGTGAACTTTTGCTTTTTTCAAACCTTTTTTAGGTATAAAAACTTCAATTCTATGTCTTTTTTATCTTAAAAAGACATATAAACTTATAAAAGTTTAGAAGATTTTTTTGCCTTCGATCGGACTCGAACCGATACGCTTTGCAGCACTGGTTCCTAAAACCAGGATGTCTACCAATTTCATCACGAAGGCGGTTATGAGATAAAACAATTGACTGATTATTAATATATCATATTGTAAGATTGAATGTCTACATCTAAACTAAGGAAAATGAAATTTCAAAAACTTTATAAAATGTTGTGAAGCTTACATTCTTAATCATAATAAAAATTTTCTCATTCTCGTCGATTTTTTTTTAATTTTCATAGGAAAAACTACGAGAATGAGAAAATTTCAATTTTTCATTATAAATCTTTATTAATATACAAAATTAGAATCGAATTCATTTTTAAATTTTTAAGCTCCTGCTGCTTCTTTAGCGGCAAACATGACTTCGACAGTAATAATATTAAAGTTATTTTGTCGAGCAAATTTTTCTGTATTTCGTTTGACTTTTCCACGAACAAAGCCTGGAATTCTATTTAATTCCGCTAAGCCATCAGGTGCCCAAGTTAAATCTGAATCCGTTGATAATGATTTTGTAATAACTTCTTTCGTATCATGACCTCCAAAAATTTCTAATAAATGATCTTCCATCCCAAGACTAAATGAATTATAAACTAAATCAGCTATTTGATTCGTTCCTTCATAACCTAAAAAAGGTCGATAACCTAATGGAAAATTTTGAATATGAACTGGAGCAGAAATCACTCCACAAGGAATATCTAAACGTTTCCCTACGTGACGTTCCATTTGCGTTCCAAAAATAGCTGCAGGTTCTAATTTTGCAATAATATCTCCAACTTGAGTATGATCATCCGTGATTAAAATTTGATCACAGAATCCATTCACTTGGTCTCTAAACCAATCAGCATCATGCTTACAGTAGGTTCCTGAACAAATGACACGAATACCCATTTCTTGACTTAAAATTTGAGTCATTGCAGCTGCATGAGTTGCATCTCCAAAAACCATTGCACGTTTTCCTGTTAAATTTTGACAGTCAATAGATCTAGAAAACCATGCTGCGTTAGATACAAAACGCGTTTGTTGATCAATGTAATTTTCAAATTTTTCTTGGACATTTAAAGAAGGATCTAAATTCATGATTGAACGTCCAATTTCACGAACCCAAGAAGCCGTATTTCGAATACCCATAGGTGTTATTGCAACATACGGCATATTATGCTCTTTTTCTAAAAAAAGAGCACTCATAAGTCCAACTTCTCGATAAGGAACAATATTCATCCAAGCTTTTGTTAAATTTTTTAAATTTTTAACAGAACTTCCTTCAGGAACAACTTCATTAATATCAATTCCAAGATCATTAAGTAAACGTTTTAATTCTCTACAATCGTGTTGATTATGGAATCCTAAAGTAAAAGTACCAAGAATATTAGCTGAAGGTCGACTTGTTTTTTCAACAGCCTCCCCATTATCAGCTTTTTGAATATAAAAACGAATAATTTGTTCTAATGTTCGATCGGCTGCTTGAAATTCATTGACTCTATAATGATTCACATCAGCTAATAGAACATCACTTTCAGATTCAAGAGCTGCTCGATTCACGAAGTTTTGTAAATCTTCTTGTAAAATACTTGATGTACAAGTAGGAGTTAATAAGATTAAATCGGGTTGTTCTTCCTTATCTTTTCTTGTAATATTTTCTACAACTTTCTCTTGTGAACCTCTAGCTAATACGTGACGATCAACAATACTTGCTGTAACCGGTGTAAAATCTCGTTCACGTTCTAACATTGATCGCATTACATTAAAATAGTCATCTCCTAAAGGAGCATGCATAATTGCATGTACGTTTTTAAAAGAACTCGCCACTCTTAAAGTTCCAATATGAGCAGGTCCGGCATACATCCAGTAAGCTAATTTCATAATTTAAATTTTGATCAGCTTTATTTAGGACTAGATTTACGCTTTTGTTTTGCAAAAGCGTAAATCTAGTCCTAAATAATTTTCTTCAGACGAAGTCTCCTAAACGTCTTTTGCAAAACATTTAGTAGCTTTTTAGCTTAGCTAAGAAGCTTAATAAAGAATTCAAATAAAAAGATTCCAATTCAAAGAATCTTTTACAACATCAATAATATAAACAAGCCTTCTATCGGAGTTGAACCGATAACCTTTGGTTTACAAAACCAATACTCTGCCAATTGAGTTAAGAAGGCTTTAAATTGTTTTTCATCAAACTTATATTCAATATATAATGGATTCTTTAACATTTGTCAATACACCTAGAATACAAATTATTTTTTTTATTTTAAAAAAGATTTGATTCCCTCGAAAAACAGTTCGAGGGAATCAAATCTAATAATTTATTTTTTGAATTTCTTTAAAATTGAGGTCTTCAATGAATATTTGAAAGTCAAGCTCAATAAAAAACTATTTTTTTTTTTTTTTAAAAAATTCAATTTTGAATTGAGCTTTTTTTCTATTTTTTAGATTCTGAAAAACGTTTCCATAGACTAAGAATGGTAATTTCTTTTAAATCTTTTAGGATACATTCGTTTAGCGAACTAAAAGCATAAAAATCTAAAATTTCACGAGATTGATCTAAAGAATTAAAAGCACGAATCATACAATCAAAAATATATTGATTCATAATAGAATTATAATTTGTTTTTTCAGAACTTAACCAATTTTGCCATGAATTCGATGTTAACATCCAACGACGATTTTGAACATTATAAAATTGATCAAAATCAGGGAAATCAATAGATACATCTTGTGTTGAATCAAATGATGTTGAACGCCAATCAATCGAACTTAAGAATGTTGTTTCAAGGTTATGCTCATAAAGTTGACCTGTCCACCATTGATTTTTTAAATAATTTTGATGTCTATTTAAAATTCGATTTCGATAATAGTGATTAATGTTTGTAGTAAAGTTCATATTTTTTTCAACCGAAGAAAGAACAATTAATGAATTTGCAAATCCACTAAATTTATTCTTAATTATTTCCGATCTAAAATATTCACGTAATGGTAGTTTATAAAGTCGTTTAACAAATCTTTGTTGTTGATGGAATTCCCAAATTTCTTGAAGTGTTTTACCTTCAAAATTTTGTTTCTTTTGAATCTGTTGAGTCGAAAAAGTTCTTCGATAATTTTCGTAACGTTTCAAAGGTAATAAAATCGTCGAAGTCGGAGGACTTGGAGATTGCTGTAAAGATGAGTAATTTGAAAAATATAAAAGTTTTGGAATGATTAAATTTTGATTATATAAATAACGTTTTGTAAGAATTGAGAATAATAACGACGTTGCAGCTTTCCAAATTTTTTCAATTCCAAAAAGATTTTGAGATTCACCTAACATAATAAATCCTGGGTTTCCGATTTCTTTTCGATTCATTTTTGCAAAGTTCATATTTTTCTGATTTTCAGAAACAAAGAATTCATTTTGCATTTTAGACATTGATTGATAAGTTAAACTTGAGGAAATAAATAATTCGCCTAATTTTCCTGCAATTAACTGAGTTAAGCATGCGGAAAATGTTTGTGGAGAAACGAACATACTTAAATAAATTGGTGAGTTTAAAAGGAAAACATCTGGGGAAGGCATGAAGAATTGTTTATTAGTTTTTTCGGTAACTTTCGAATTGTTACTTTCTAAATTTCGTTTGGCTAAGTTCGGAAGGAAGAATGAAATCACGGCTTGACTTCCATAAAAATAAGGACGCGTAATTAAATCTGTGCCAATAAGATCTCCAATTTTTGAATTATAATTTGCTTTATTTATTGGATTTGCAAATTTAGCTTGACTTCGATTTTTCGATCTAAAAGACTCGATTTTTTTTCCTTTGATTTGTTGTGACGATTTCTCGAAATGAATTTTTGAGAAGTTTCTAGACCATGAAGGATCAATCAATCCAACAGCATTTTTCCTATCGTTTCTTAATGGATTTGTTAGGTTATAAGTTAATGTGAAATATTTTTGAGAACTTAAATTTTGGTTTTTTGTTCCTTCTCTAAGATTGGATAAAAGGACTTGATTTTTCAGATTCTTAGTTTTTCGAAGAAGTGAAATGACTCCATAGTTTGACTGGAAAAGTCCATACATTTTAGTAAAATCAACGGTTCGACCTTTTGAAAAGAATGAATAAGGAGAAGGTTTTTCATGATTTGATTGAATTTTAAAAATATCCCAACGATTTAATAAATTAGGAATTAAAGGAAGTGAAATCGTTTCATCAAAACGGCCGGGTCGTCTTAATGCTGGATCTAAATTATATGGAATATGAGTTGTTGCAAAAACAATAAACCCTCTATCCCCTTTCACACCATCAATGATAACAAGTAAATCTGTGATCATATCTAATTGAATTGAAAGATTCGATAAAGCTTTATCTGTTAATAAAGCAATTTTAACACGGATTGAGTAGTTAAATTTTGAAAGAAGAGCTAATTTTTCAGATGGTAATCCTCCCCAAGGCATCTCTTTGACAACTTGCTGAGGTTTGAATTTTTGATTTTCTTTTAATAATAAAACACTAAAAGGTGATGTTGCTGGAGGTGCTAAAAGCTGATTAGATTCAATTTGAAATGAACTTGATAAATTTTTATTTTTTGAATCCTTTGAATGGAAATCTAACCATCTTTCAAGAGGTGAAATTTTCATTTGATCAGATCGTGAAGATGTTTTATTTTCAGTTTGGAAAGTCTCAAAATTATTTACTGAACCTAGATTTGTTCGAATTTGAGGAGATGAACCTTCTGTAAATAAATTTAAAGAAAAATGATTTGTAGGAATTAAAAGAGAGAAGTCACCCTTATAAGGTTTCTTGTAATGATTAATAATATGTTTTGAAAAGTTATAAGTGACTTGATTTTTTTCATCAAGGGGAGCTTGTTTATCATACCCCGATTCTTCTGGCGGCATAGCTGCTTGATCAGAAAACAACAGAGGTCGACGACCTCCAATATGATGAATATCTTCTAATAAAAACAGACATGGAGTATGAGATGATAATGCTTCAAAAACATCTTTTAATAATTTGATTCCAATAGCAACTCCATTTTGAACCATCGTATAACGTTGTGCATTATCTTGAATCATTTTGAATTCTGTTTCTCCAGCTATAGCTTGAATAATCAAAGGACTTTGACCATTATTTCCACCAACGACTAAAATATTTTTTGCCATTTTATCATAAAAAATTCCTGAATAAATTTGACAAACCATTTTTCCAATTGTTGTCGGAGCAGATTTTGAGTATTTGATAGATGGGATTTGAGAAAAAGATTTCGAAGGACTTTTTTGAATGAATAAGTCTGTATCTTTTCCTTGATAAGCAAAGGATTGATGAATCGACCAATATTTCCAATGTTGATGAGGATCGGTTATTCTCATTCTTAACTGTGGAGTGGTTTCAAATTTTTGAAGGTTTAAAGGTTGAATCGGTAAAGGTCTAAGTTTAAAGGGATCCTCAAAAGAAGCTTTAGCTTTTTCTTTTGTTCTAAAAAATTTCGAATGAAAACCTTTTATTTTATTTTCAGAACGGTCTTCCAGAGCTTCTAATTTTTCAAAAAGACGATTTTGTTCTTCTTTTAAAGAAGTTAATTCAACAATGTTAATATTTGCATCATCAGCAACATCTATGAATACTTGTGACCAAAGATCCCAAAAAATTCTTCCTTTTTTTTGTCTAAGAGTAAGATCATTATCAGGTTGGAACCACTTTTGAAGAATCATCTCATACATTTCTAAAATTTGACGATTTAATAAAAACGCTGAACTTGTCCATAAAGTCCAAGAACCAAAATTTGAAAAAGTTGACGGAAATTGAGATCCATTTAAATGAAGTAAAGGATAACTCATTAAAAAAGGTCGAACAGCTCGAGCTGAAGTATTTATTGTTCGAATACTATCCATATGTTGAGATTCCGGAATTGTTCCAAGAAAATCTGATGACCATTCGACTAAAAAAGCATAAGCAAACATGTCCACGAGTAAATCTCCTGGTTTTTCAAAAAAGAAATAAATACTTCCTAGCATAGCTTGTAAAGTATCAAAACCTTTTAAGAACCAAAGGGACATTTCGAAATAAATTTTAGCGAAAGTTGAAATTTGCCATTTAAAGAAAATTAGTTTTAATTCATCGCGTGTTTTCTTGTTTAAACGACTTTGATTTTTTAAAACGCCCCAACGTTTTTCTCCTAAAGATTCAGCCATGGCCAGACGTTTTGATTTGGCTCGACTTTGTCTGATTTTTTTAAGACTTATGCGTTTCGCAACTGAAGGGGGTAGTTTTTTTAGGAATAAAAGTTTTTGTTCCAGGGCACTTTTTGTTGGATCAATGATGTAAGAATTCTCTGAAGGACTTAGATTTTTAGATTTTGGTAAGAAATTTTTTGTCCAAAGATTTAAAACTGAAAAATAAAGCCATTTTTGAGTTGGACGAATCCAAAAATCGAGACCTATTGAAACGGGTGATACCTTTGGTTCGATGATAAACTTAGCTTTGTTGATTAACTCCATAGATCCGTCTAAATTTTGTTTTCCTAGTTTGAATGGAGAGACTCCCATCTCACCAACTTTAAAGAAGAGAGGCTTTTCATTTATTTTTTTGACGTCTTCCGATTTTAAGAAATTCAAATTAGCTTTGCTCAGATTTTGTGATCTTTGGAAATAAGTGTTAGGTTTGAACCATAATAATCTATATTTTTGAATATGGATAAAATAAGATTTTCTTAAACGAGAAATTTTTGGTAGAACAATAGCTTCATTTTTTCCATTGAAGTTTTTGCCTGGTTTATCTTTGTTCGAAGAAAGAACTAAAGAAGAAATATTGATAGCCATTGTTAAATAGATTTTAAAAAGAGTTGAAAACCAAATGACATTCCATTTCATGAATCCACGTATTTCTGGAATGTTGAGAAAGAATAAAACTGAACAGAAATGAAATAGGAAAGGGCTTACCCAACGTCCAATTTCTTTCAGATCATTCTTTTCTTGAATCCATGCGTTTAAATTTGGGTCAACTTTAAACTTAGCTTCACTAAGTGTATAGGCTCCAAAGGAATCAAAAATTTTACGATTTTTTTCAAGAGGATTGTGAAATTCAAGAACTTCTTTAAATGGGGCTGGATTCCACCAAGCGTCTGAAATACTAGGTGTGAATTTACCAACTTTGAATGGGTCTTGTCTTTTAAATTCAGAGAGAAAAGATTTTTTTCCATTTAAAAAACCTAAATAGGCTAATTTTTGTTCTTTTTTTCTTAATTTAGCTTCACCAATACTAAAAGATTTTTTTAAAAATTGGTTATAATTTTTATGAGTCTCACCGATAAATAAATCATCAATTGTAAAACTATTTGATTCAAGGCTGTAATCATTTTTTCCAAACAATTGAGAATCAAAAAATTTATCATTAAGAACAAGACTTTTGGTATAAACCTCAGGAAAATAGAAATTTAGAAAAGGATTTAAACTTTCTTTTGTTTCAAACGAAGTTATGACAAATTTATTGAAAAACGGTTTTTGTTTTAAGTTTGATATAAATTCAAGTTCAACCGATTTAGGAATCGATTGAAATTTCGAGAATGAAATTTTGTTAAATTCAGTCAATGAACTCTTAGCTAATTTATTCATTTTATAAAGAATTTTTTTTGTTTTATTTGAGCGAGCTTGAGATCTTTGTTTTTGATTTTGCCAGAAAGATTTTCTATGATTAAGAAGAGTTGATTGAGAAATATTTGACTGATTTAAAGTCCATAAAGTCGCAATTTTAGACATATCTCCATAAAACGGGATTGAAGAAGTTGAAGTTGGAATTGGGAAAGTTAAAGTTTTTCCGATACGGAAAGATACAGAGGAATCTTTCAGAAGTTTTCGATTTCCAATTCTAGAGGCTCGAGCTTTTGCATCTCCATCAACACGAACATTTTCTCGAATATTTGAAATGGTTTGCTGCATTCGTTGAGACAGAATACGTTGATATTCTCTTAGATTTGTTAATCTTTGCCATTGATTTCCAGTTAAAAGGTTTTTAAATTGATTTTTCACTCGTAAGCCATTTTTTATATTTAAATTGACAAAAAGTTCAATATTTTTATTGTTTTCTTCAAATTCAACGCCATTCATTTCTCGTTTTGAAAGGTTCCCAGAATAAATGAGTTGGAAATTTTGTTTAGGGTTTTTTATTTGTTCTTTAAAACTTCTTAAAGAAAGGTTAATTCTTTTTAAATATGGATTTAAATTCGAACGAAGCCAATACGATTTCCAACAATCTTTTTTTAATTTTCCTAAAGTTTTTCTAGAAATTTCATATAAATTGAAATGATTTTCTAAGTTTTGTGAATTTATAACGCTATTTTTAAGACGGCTAGTTTTTATTGAATTATTTAGAAAGAAAGGATTTTCTTGATAATTTCTATAAATTTTAGAACGAACAGATTGTTTCAAGTTTAAATTAGAGAAGTTTTGAGAAGTCTCAGCTGGGCTAAATTTATTTAGATTTTCGATATTTCTAAATGTTTGAAAACCTAAATAGGATTTATCATTAGAATTGGAATTGTTAATTTGAATAAACTTTAATGGGTAACGAGATGTTATAAATTGTTTATACATTTGAGAACGAATCCAAGTAGGTCTAGGATAATAACGCTGACGTTTTTTAATAATTTCGCCTCTTAATTTTTTTTTTCTGTTTTTTCTTTGTTTATATTTTTTTTTTAATTTTTGACCCCAATATTTTTTTATTTTAAATCCATTATTTCCATGATTCACTTCGGGACTCATCAAAAATTTAAAGTTTTGTCTTTTTTTTAAATCATACTTAAGTCTCATTCCCATAGGATTGAGTAAAGGTGACTTTTTTTTAAAAAGCATCAGACGGTTTTTTACAAATAAATTTGGAGAAAAATTCGCACGCGATTTTTTTTGACTATGTTTCGTCAAAACTTCTGAAATTGAAGGTTTCGTTCCATGATTTTTAAGTAAAGAATTTTTTGAGTTTTGATTCAAAATTACAGTTGATGAACCGCTTTTAAAAGATCCAAAACCTAAACTCGAACTAGGAATTTGTATTTTTTTTTTGATCAAATTTTGACTTGTCATTCTATTTTTTAAATAAACAAAATTACGGCGTGAGAAATTTTTTTGACTTAAGGATTTATTAAAAACTGAAAATTTCACTGAAAAATAGCTATTACAAATTTTTTCTAATTTACTAAATGTTGGAAAAGATTTTTTTTCTTTTGCCCATGGTTTTGCATTTATACAAACTGAAGCTTTCATAGGTTGAGTTGTGACTTCTTTTAAATTGAATTCTTTTTTATCAAATCTAGTTTTGAGTGAATTATTTTTGAATCTAGAATTTCTAACTTCTTGATTCAATTTCACTTTCGAAGATTTTGTTTTCATTTTTTGAATTTTCATTTTCGTTTTCATAAGATTTACTGCAGGCCATTGTTGAAGGTCATGAGTCAACCAAAAACCTTTCATTTTGTTTAATAACAAATTCAAATATTTTGATGAATTCAATGATCTATGAAAGGCTGAGTTTTTGAAGTCAGTTTTATTTTGTGTCCCGAAAAAAAACTTTTGTTTTTTATATTGGTTAAAATAGATTCTTTTGGGGTTTTGAATTTTCATTTCTAAAAATTCTTTTGAATGATTATAAACTCCCAAATTATTTAAAGTTGAAAATTTGTCAGATCCTTTTAATAGTCTTTGTTTCTGCGAAGCAAAATTGAAAGAAGCTTTTAAACTTAAATTCGATAAATTCATATCTTTTTTTGAAGCAAAAGAAACTTTTGTTTTTTTTTTAGAATTTGCAATCCAGATCGGATCAATTTTTAAAATAGGTTGATACATTGAGGTCTCTTTTGAATCTGCGAGATAATTTTTTATAAAATCTCGATCTAAAAATTCTTTAAATTTCGATCCGTCTTTCGCTAAAAAAGTCTCAGATTTATTTAAATTTTTTTCATCTTGTTCACCAAAATTTAGCGAAACTAAATTAGAATCTTCTTTCTTAAAAAAACCATCGGAGAATATTAAAGAATATAAAGATTCTTTTTGGAATTTTCTTAATAAAGGAGAATCTCCTTTATTTAGAACATTTTTGATTTCAGAGTCATTAAGATTTGATTCTGGTTTTTTGACAGATTTGAGAAGAGTTTTCAGTTTTTTAAGCTTAGGTGATTGATTTTTAGGAAAAACATCAAGTAAATCTAAAATCTCATCTTCTAAAAACGAAGTCATTTCAACATTGAATTTTTTTTGTCGAGGTAAATTATTTTTTAGAGGTTTTGAAGAGTCAGAAACTTTAGAGAAACTTTTCATCAAAATTAAAGGTGAAACTTTATAAAGATTGTCATCAATCTTAAAATTTTTATCAAAATCAACGGACTCTAAATTTTGATTTTTGACTTTGACAGAATTCACCATAGACCAATCATTGCAAGTTCCGAAGAAATTTTTAAGAAGTTTTGAAACTTTTTTAAATCCAAAAACTGGAGATTTAGAAGATTGATTTTGTTTTAATTTAGAAAAATCAAAATTTTTTTCTTTAGATTCAGAAATTTCATTCAAATCTAAGAAAAAAGAAATTGGTTGGCTTGATTTTGAAAAAAGTGAATCTCTTAAATTCTGAAGAACTAAAGGATTCTTTGATCCCAATTCCTTTAAATTGATTGAAGAATTTGATCTGACTAAAAGATTGGCAAAAGAATCTTTTTCTAATTTTTTAGCAAATTCAGAAGAAAATAAAACTTTATTTGCTGATTCCTTTTTTTCATATCGATTTAATAAACCTATCCAAGACTGGATTTGACCTTGTCTTAAAAAAGAAATAGGTTGAAGAGTCTTTAACTTAGATTCGATGAAATAATTTTTAAATGACGAATTTAAAAGAATTTGAGAAAAATAAGGATCAGAAATTGAAATTGAATCAAAAAGTGGATTAAAAAGGTTTAGACTTTGCCAAAAAGGAAGGTGACTTTTTTTTTTCCAAGTTTTTGATAATGCAAAATTTATACAAGTTTCAACTTTATTTGAATTAAGAATTATCAAGTTTTCTTTAAGATCTTTCACTGGATCTAAATTTTTAGATCTTTGTACTTTTGGGACCTCGAAAAAAGAAGACAATTCAAAAGATTGATTAGCTTGAAGAGTTTTTTCTAAATCTAATGAATATAAATAAGAAAGATTTTGAATTTCTCTAAAAGGAGAAGTTTGAGAAACGTTAAATTGGCTTTCCCAATTCATAATTCGATGATTATCCATAGGGATTGAGAAGTAAGAAGAAGATGGCTTCTTAGCATAACTAATATTTGTAAAAATTTGGGTCTCTTTTTTTTTTATTTTATTGTCAATCGAAAAAGAGAATTGATCATTCTTTAAAATTGGGAAACAACTTACAAAACCAAGAAAAGGTAATAACCAATAACAAAAAAAAGATTTTTTGTAAGGGAAATTGAATCCATGAATTGCAGATCTATTCAGCGAATTTGATGGGCTTTTTAAAAATTTATGAAAACTTAAATTGACACGAATTTGATTCCTAAATTGAACTTTGCTAAAACTTTGACTCTTCGTACTTTCTTCAAAATTTCTAAAAATTTCCTTTCTAAAAAGTGGGGAAACTTTTGAAGCGTTTTTCTGCAAAATAAGTTTGTTCCCAAAATTTAATGAACCTAAAGGAACCTGACGATTCAATTTATTTCTATGAACGTAATTATAGGTCTGAATTAGATTTTTTGAAACTGGTAAAAAACAATCATTTAAGATCGGTTGTTTTTTACCAATTTTTTGAAGAGGATGAGATTTTCCTCGGAATGATGATTCGTTTCTAACTTTATTGGATTCACTTTGATTATCCAAAATTTTAATATTTTTTTCTGTTTTTTCAAGAGACAAATTCTTTTTATAAACAAAAGATTTATTAGGAATTGATTGATAAAATAAATTTTGTAACAAAAAATATTTTTTATTAATGGTCTTTGACATTTAAAATTTAAAAAGAAAAAAATTATAGATCAAATTTTTTAATAGATGTTATATCGATAACATCTAAAAACAACCTCAAAGGAAAAGTAAGCTAGTTTTTTTAATTAGATCTTAAGATCTCGAGTCCTTTTTTTTATATTCTGTATTTTTAAAGTAATTTTGAATGAAAAACTAGGTCAAAACTTGACCTAGTTTTATAAATTCTTCTCTTCTCTTATTTTAAATTGAAATCAAGAAAATTAACCTTGACGTTGTTTGTGTTTAGGGTTTTCACAAATTACCATAATTTTTCCTTTTCTACGAATAACCATACATTTATCACAAATTTTTTTAACTGAAGCGCGTACTTTCATTTTTTTTTTTTTTATAGATCATTGACTGCTTTTTAGCATTTTTTATAACATTTGACACTGTGAAAATTTGACTTTTTATTTCTAATTTCAATTTAAATAGTTTAACAAAAAATAGAAAAAAGTGGAAGGTTCAACCTTTCAATTTCTTTAGCTTAAAAAACTAGGTTAAAAATAAAAACTAACCTTTTTAGCTCATAAATAAAAAAAAAAATATTTTTAAGAAAGAAGTTTATTAAATGATTTTATTTTCTTAGAATTTATAGACGATCTTTTATCTATAAATTCTAAGAAGAAAAAAATTAACCTTTGAGAGAATTTGAATTATTCATTAAAATAAACCAAACGTTAAAGATTGGTCAATCGGCCAACAAGAACCAATACCTAAGTAAATTGCAACTAAAGTACCGAATAAGAATAAACTTGAAGCGATTGGACGACGGAAAGGGTTTTGGAATTTGTTAATACTTTCAATAAATGGTACAGTAATTAAACCTGCTGGAACAGCAGCCATAAGTAAAACACCTAATAATTTGTTAGGTACTGTACGTAAAAGTTGGAATACAGGGTAGAAATACCATTCTGGTAAAATTTCAAGAGGTGTTGCAAATGGGTTTGCTGGTTCACCCATAGCTGCTGGTTCTAATACAGCTAAACCAATCACACAAGCGAATGTTCCTAAAATAACAACTGGGAACATATATAAAAGGTCGTTTGGCCAAGCTGGTTCCCCATAAGTGTTGTGTCCCATACCTTTAGCTAATTTTGCTTTTAAAATAGGATCTGATAAATCCGGTTTTTTTGTAACAGACATTTGTTAATAAATTATTTTAAGTTTTTAGATAAATTTAAATTTTTAAGGATTCTAACAAAAAGTTTGTTAAACTTTACCAAAAGCTCTTTCAATTTAAACCTATTCTCTCACTTGAGAGAAGCAAAATTAAGTAAGAATGCTTTTAGAAAAGAAATATTTATCTGAATTTTAAAGAAAAACAGTTATAAAATCCATTTATAGAATGGATTAAGACTTCAAATTAACGTACAAAAAATTTTTTTTAATCCCATAAAAAAAATTTAAATTTGCAAAGCTAAATTAAAATAAAATAAAGCGTGCAAAGTTTTTAAAGTGGACCTGAAATACCTTGTTTTCTAATCATTAAGAAGTGCATTAGCATGAAAACAGCTGTTGCTAAAGGTAAAACGAAAGTGTGTAAACTGTAGAAACGTGTTAAAGTTGCTTGTCCTACACCTACACCACCACGTAATAACTCAACAACTGTGTCACCAATTCCTGGAATTGCTTCAGGTACACCCGTTACAATTTTAACGGCCCAGTAACCAATTTGGTCCCATGGAAGAGAGTAACCTGTTACACCGAATGATACAGTACAAACAGCCATAATAACTCCAGTTACCCAAGTTAATTCTCTTGGACGTTTGAAACCACCTGTTAAGTAAACACGGAAAACGTGTAAACACATCATTAGAACCATCATACTAGCTGACCAACGGTGAACTGAACGGATTAACCAACCAAAGTTTACATCAGTCATAATGTATTGAACAGATGCAAATGCTTCCGTCACTGAAGGACGGTAGTAAAAAGTCATAGCAAAACCTGTTGCTACTTGTACAAGGAATAATGTGAATGTGATTCCTCCAAGACAATAGAAAATGTTAACATGAGGTGGAACGTATTTTGATCCGATGTCATCAGCAATTGACTGAATTTCTAAACGTTCTTCAAACCAATCATAGACTTTAGCCATATAAATTTTTTTTAAAAGATTATTAAATGACCATTAAGCTAACTTTAAAAAATAAAAAAGTTTTTTAAATTTTAAAATCATTATATAAAAAAAAAATAAAATCATAAAGATCCGATAGATTGACAATTTTTCTATCCTAAATTTAGTTAAGGAATTTATACAGTGAAATACTTTATAAAGATGCAAGATAAATATCTGAATCTTACGAGTGAATTCTTTTTATTGAAGTGTTCGTAGAAATTAAACGAAAAGAATAATATGAAAATAAATAAATTTTAGAAACCCAAATTCTAAATTTTTTTAAGAAAAATTTAGAATTTGGGTTTTTTTAATTTTAAAACTTAGTTTTGAATTGAGTTTAATTGATTTTGAACTCTTTCAACAAATCCAGTAGGTTTATCTGATGAATTTCCTGGTAACGCTAACGTTTGTGAATCATCTGAAGATTGTTGAATTGAAGAAGGAGTTGAATCTTTTAATAATTCTTGAAACTGAGGGTTTGACATTAATTTTGTATAAGCTACTTGAGCTTTTCTTTTCCAAGCACTTTTGCGAATATTTTTTTTTGATTTTGAGGTACGTTTTTGTTAACCTAAAGTTTCTTTAACTTTGGCTTCCAAACCATGTGCGAAAATGACTTTTCTCATGGCTTTTCTTTTAAAAAGAATTTGATAATTAAAGATTCTGTTCTTAAGCCTTAATAAATATAAGGCATTAGGGCTTAAGAATTTAAGAAATTAAAATAAAAGTAATTGTGTAAAAGTTGCAGGATCTACAATTGATAATTGAGAAGTGACTTTTCTATTTAATTGAATTGAATTTTTCTTTAAATGATTCATAAACTCACTATAACTTAAACCATTGCGTCGAACAGCAGCATTAATTCTAGCTACCCATAAGTTTCTAAAATCACGTTTTTTTTGACAACGGTTACGGTATGAAGAACGTAATGCTTTCATAACTTGTTGGTTTGCAGTTCTAAATAAAACTGAACCTGCACCACGGAAACCTTTTGCAAGTTTTAAAACTTTTTTATGTCTTTTACGAGAGACATTCCCACGTTTTACACGAGTCATAATTTAAAATATTTTTTTTATAAATGAATGAATAAACTCAGAGAAATTCATTTTTAGCTTTGCTTTTAAATTTAATCTTTTTTAATGAAAGTTAAAGATATTATCGTATCAAAAACTTTTTCCATAAGCTAAAAACATTCATTGTCATTTTAACTGAAAAAATAAAATTCAAAAAAAATGAAAGCGAATTTTTGAAACTCTTTTTTTTATTTTAGCTTTTGTAAAAAAAGATGAAACAGATTTCATTTTTATCAAATGGGCAATAGGAATTACCCTAAATTCAACTTTGGGGTCGTTCAAAAAAGTTGCGTTTCTATCACTAAATATTGACTTCGGAAAGGGAGGGATTCGAACCCACGATGACCGTCAAGCCACGCCAATTTTCAAAATTGGTGCAATCAACCACTCTGCCACCTTTCCTTTAGGAAACTTAGAACTCTTTAAAGAATTCTAAGTTTGAGCCAGGAGGGATTCGAACCCCCGACCATATGGTTCGTAGCCATATGCTCTAGTCCACTGAGCTACAAGCTCTTTAATCTATAAAAAGAATCTTTTAAATAATTATATAGTTTTCTACAAAAAAAAGCAAGTCGCTATCTTTTTTATCCTTTGATTTTAATTCTATTATTGTTGTAAGTATCGAAAAAAAAAAAACAACTAAGGTTTTTCTAACCTATTCAAGTGAGTTCTAGAATTTATTAAGTCTAAAATTGATTTTAACAGCCAAAGCTTTCATCTAGGAAAATAAAAAAAAATGACATATAATGTCATTTTAAGGTCGTAATTTTCTTAAAACTATTAAGATACAGATTCACTGATATCTAATTTGTTAATTTTAGAATAGGTTTAAATTTAGTAAAACAAAAAAATTTCTCCTATTTGAGAGAATTTATAAAAAATAAATTTCATATGAATTTAGCTGTTTATGGAAAAGGTGGAATTGGAAAATCAACAACAAGCTGTAATATCTCAATTGCACTAGCAAAACGTGGTAAAAAAGTTTTACAAATCGGTTGTGATCCAAAACATGATAGTACATTTACTTTAACAGGATTTTTAATCCCTACAATTATTGACACTTTACAAGCCAAAGATTATCACTATGAAGATGTTTGGTCAGAAGATGTTATTTATCAAGGTTATGGAGGAGTTGATTGTGTGGAAGCTGGAGGTCCACCTGCGGGAGCAGGTTGTGGTGGTTATGTGGTAGGAGAAACTGTAAAATTATTAAAAGAATTAAATGCTTTTTTTGAATATGAAGTTATTCTTTTTGATGTTTTAGGTGACGTTGTTTGTGGTGGATTTGCTGCACCATTAAATTATTCAGATTATTGTATTATTGTCACTGATAATGGTTTTGATGCATTATTTGCTGCAAACCGTATTGCTGCTTCAGTTCGTGAAAAAGCTCGTACACATCCTTTAAGATTAGCAGGTTTAATCGGAAATAGAACAGAAAAACGTGATTTAATTGATAAATATGTTGAAGCATGTCCAATGCCTGTATTAGAAGTTTTACCTTTAATTGAGGATGTTCGAGTTTCTCGAGTGAAAGGTAAAACTTTATTTGAAATGGCCGAATCAGAGTCTTCTTTAGATTATATTTGTGACTTTTATCTAAATATTGCAGATCAATTATTAACAGAACCTGAAGGCGTAATTCCTAGAGAACTTTCAGATCGTGAATTATTTACATTATTATCAGATTTCTATTTAAATCCATCTCAATCAACGAAAACTGAAGAAGCAATGGAAAACCTTGATTTTTTCCTTGTGGGTTAAATAAAAAAAAAGATTAGCGTAAAAGTTGTCGTCAAATTTATTTTATTAGAACTTTATAAAACAAAAAAAATACAAATAAATTTGTATTTTTTTTGTTTTATAAAGATAAGCAAGTTCACAAGAAATTGAACAGTTTATTTTTTTGTTAATTTTTGGTAAAATATATAGCATTTATTTTGAATTTTTTTTTATTTTGCTATACAATATAAAGTTACCTTTTAAAAAGATTATAGGAAATGAATTCTATAATTCTAATTTTGAGCTCATCGTCTAATGGATAAGACATCGGTCTTCTAAATCGCAAATGTAGGTTCAATTCCTACTGGGCTTAATATATTTATTTTTTGAATTATTCGATCATCGCATGATATGTTGCAACAGTAGCCGGTGATGAACGGTTTAAATGTCTAAAAATTAAATATTTAAAAAGAACATCTAATAAAACCGGTAAAGTAGCAACAAGTAAGAATACTCCTGTTTGACTTTCGGCAAATCCGTAGTGATCAAAAATAAATTCAAAAAAGAGTTCCCAAATATTCGAAGAATGGTAACCAACTAATAAATCTGTTACTAAAAGAATTAATAAAGATTTTTTGCTATCATCTAAACCAAAAAAAACTTCTAATAAAAAAGATTTTGTCACATTAATTTGAATTTCTAATGCAAAAAGTAAATAACAAAGAGACCAAAAACTGATTAAATCTGAGCAAACATTTGTAATTGCTTCAATACTTAAAACGTTATATCGAATAGCTAAATCCATTGTTTTTTCTTGCAATGTTCGAATCGTTGAATTTTTATTACGTCGATTTAAGTTTTTTAGTTTGACATAAAAAGTATCATTTTTTGAATTCATATTTCGTATTTCTTTCAAAAATTGAGGTTGAATTTTTTGAAAAGAATAAGTTAAGTTTTTTTTTTTTAAAGAATTTGAATGGGGCGACGCAACTGAACCTTTAAAAACAATAGAATTGACTTTTTTCTTTGGCGTTGAAAAAATAGGATTTAAATTCTGTTTTGGAGAATTTTTTTTAAAGATTTCTAGATTTTTTAATAGATTATCTTCTGTCAAAAGATTCTGTCGATCTTTTTTTAAATAAACATATGAATTTGGTCGAAAAGTTGTATCCGATTCAAAATTGATTTCAGGAAATCTTTCTGGGGTTGAAAATTTCGATTCCGAATTTTTAGATCCAATTAGGGATTCAAAATAAAGTTTTTCTTCAAATTCTTTAAGTTCTAAAAAAGCTCTTTTTTGTTGATATGTATTTAAAAAAATTTCTGGTTGTTTTGAATTCCAAAGATACTCAACAACAGGACGAACAAGATAGTTCTTTGCAATAAAATTCACTAAGAATGGAACACAAAGTAAAATTAATAGAGATTTAAATGTCGTGAAAAATAAATATCTATAAAAGCGATATTCATGAATAATTAAATTATCAACGTCAGAAAAAATTTGTTGTAAAAATCGATCGGTCACTCGACTAAACGATCGAGGGAATAAACCAATTTCTTCATAAGTTACGGCTACAACATCTTGTTTATTTGACTCTGTAGGGTTTATTATTTTTCCATTTCTTAGAAAGGGTGGAAGATTTTGTTGATTCATAACTTGAGTGACAAAAAGGATCGGGAAAAATTGCTTTTTCGTTAGGTTTGATTCAAAAAAAGGACAAATACCATAAAATTTTAAACTTTTTTAAAAATGGTTTTTGACCCCGTCAAAAAAAAGTCTTCGAATTTTTTAGCTTGTTTACGTTTTTAAGATAAGGTTATTATTTCAGTGAAAAGCATTTTATTTAAATCTTTGGGTAGATTTATATACGCACTTTTTAAGGAAAATAAGGAAAATTTAGATCATAAAAGTTTTTAAACTTAGCAAAGCTAAGTTTAAAAAAAACTTCATGTAAAAAGTTTATTGATCTTTAGAAAAATTAAGCAAACTAAACTTAGTTTGACTTTTTTAAATAAAAAAAAAACAAGCATGGGATAGCTTTTAATAATAAGATATACCCACTAAGCTAAAAAGCTTATAAGTTTATTTCACTTTTTTGAGTCATCAAAAAAAGAGGTAGAAAAGATCGAAATAAACTTAGCTAAAAAGCAAAGTAAAACCTTTTTGTTTGTTTGAATACTTTATAAATTCGAACTTTAGCATCAAAAAAAATTATTTAAGTGACACTTAACTTTTTAGTTCAACTAAAAAGTTGAGAAGTTTTTTTTTTTCTAACTTTTTAGCTAAGCTAACTAAGTTTAGTTAGCTTAGCTAAAAAGTTAGAAAACTCTATTCTTAAGCTAACTAAGCTAATTTGGTTGGGAGCTAAGTTAAAGTTTAGCTATTTAGAAAATTAGCAAAGCTAAATAAAAAAGCTAGATTTTGTAAAATAAATTCAAAAAAATAGGTTCAAAGAAATGAAATAAAGAAGAAATCTCTTTAAGTTTCTTTGAACCTGATTATTCAAATTAGTCTAACCCTTTACCTGGGTTACGTGCAGGGTCATTCGATAAGAAACCGAAAAGGAATAAACATACAAAGAAAGTAATAACAGTGTATACAAAGATCTTAAGTGTTAACATGATTATTGTTTGAAATTTTAAATTATAAAAGTGCTATTATATATACAAAATGGTTGGATTCTGAAATTCCTGATCAAATTCATTTTTATTAAAACTTCATTTAACAGAAAATTTAAGTTTTTTTCAAATTTCTTAATTTTTTAGATTTACTAAAAAATTAAGAAATTTGAAAAAATTTTTAATTTATTTGTCAAGATTATGCTTTAGCTTGACTTTTGAATTCTTCTAAGTATTCGTTAATTCCTTGTTTTAATAAAGCTTCAGCTTCAGGAGTAAGAGTTAATGTGTTAGCAAGAATTTCACCGAATTGAGGGTGAGCATTTGACATGTAACTACGAAGACCTGTTAAGAATGAACGAACGTCAGTTACTGCAAGTGAGTCTAATAAACCGTTTGTACCAGCATAAATACTTACAACTTGATCAGCAAGGCCTAATGGAGATGATTGAGCTTGTTTTAAAATCTCACGTAAACGAACACCACGAGCTAATTGTTTTTGAGTAGCTGCGTCTAAGTCAGAAGCGAATTGTGAGAAAGCTTCAAGTTCATCGAATTGAGCTAATTCTAATTTTAATTTACCAGCAACTTGTTTCATAGCTTTTGGTTGTGCAGCTGATCCTACACGAGATACTGAAATACCTACGTTAATAGCTGGACGAAGACCTGAGTTGAATAAACTTGCTGATAAGAAAATTTGACCGTCAGTAATTGAAATTACGTTTGTTGGAATGTAAGCAGATACGTCACCTTCCTGTGTTTCAATAATTGGAAGAGCAGTCATACTACCTTCACCTAAAGCAGTACTTAATTTAGCAGCACGTTCAAGAAGACGTGAGTGTAGGTAGAATACGTCACCTGGGTAAGCTTCACGTCCTGGTGGACGACGTAATAATAAAGACATTTCACGGTAAGCTTGAGCTTGTTTCGATAAGTCGTCATAGATAGTTAATGTTGGACGACCCGTGTACATGAAGTATTCAGCTAATGTTGCTCCTGTGTAAGGTGCTAAGTATTGTAAAGTAGCTGGTTCGTTTGCGTTAGCTACAACAATAATTGTGTATTCTAAAGCCCCACGTTCTTTAAGAGTGTTTAATACTTGTGCAACTGAAGAAGCTTTTTGTCCAATTGCAATGTAAACACAAATTACACCTTTACCTTTTTGGTTTAAAATTGTATCAACTGCAATAGCTGTTTTACCAGTTTGACGGTCACCAATGATAAGCTCACGTTGTCCACGTCCAACTGGAATCATAGCGTCTACAGCAACTAAACCTGTTGATAATGGTTCGTATACTGAACGACGAGAAACAATACCAGGTGCTGGAGATTCAATAGCACGTGTTTCTGATGTAGCAACATTACCTTTCCCGTCGATTGGTTGAGCTAAAGCGTTTACTACACGCCCTAAGTATCCTTCACCAACAGGAATTTCAGCAATTTTACCTGTACAACGAACACGGCTACCTTCAGAAATTTTAAGACCGTCACCTAATAATACTGCACCAACGTTACTAGCTTCAAGGTTTAATGCAATACCTAAACTTCCGTCTTCAAATTCTAATAATTCTCCTGACATTGCTCTTTCTAATCCGTAAATACGAGCAATACCATCCCCAACTTGGAAAACAATACCAAAGTCAACCATTTTAACTTCGGGTGTGTATTGTTCAATTAAACCTTTAATAAGGTTACTTAATTCTTCAGGTGAGCGTTGTGCCATAATTTAATGAAAATTTTATTTTAAGAAAAAAAAAATAGATCTGAGTTAAAAGAATATTATAAATCAAAATTTTTTTAAGATTTTTTCTTAAATTGGAATTCTTTAAGCTCCACTTAAAACCTAGTAAAATGAAATAAGATCTCTCAAAAATACATAGATTTTTTAAGCGGTAAAAAAAGTTTGTTTAAATTTATTTAGACTCTCTTTTTTTATAAAATGAAGAATTCATTTTGTAGTGATTTCTTGATCTTTTCAATCAAGTTCTTGTTAAAATTTTACTTAAAAATTCAAAATAAAATATATTTTTATTAAAAGTGACAAACTTAAGGTAATTTTATAAAAAGAAATTTTTTATATTATAGAGATTTTCTCTCTATGAGAATTATATATCGAGATTTTATTTTTTGACAAGTTTTAAAAACGTTTAAAAATTTTGAAGTCATAAATTGACATAAACGAAGAAGGAAATTCAAAAATTTTATCGTAAGATTATGTCAATTCTTATTGATAAGCTCTAAGTATTTTTAGAAATTGAAGAATCATGTTTCAGTTTTATCAGGTGAATATCTTTCAAAATATTCTATCAACTAAAATAAAGTGATATCGGAACTAAAAAGCGGATGACGCGATTCGAACGCGCGACATTGGACTTGGAAAGACCACGCTCTACCGACTGAGCTACATCCGCTAATTTCAGACAAACATTTTGTGAGTCTGAAAGACACGCCCTGTAGGACTTGAACCCACGACATCAGGTTTTGGAAACATGCGTTCTACCGACTGAACTAAGGACGTCAAAAAAGTGAAGTGAATCATTGAATTTATTTTCTTCTCCGGTAGATTATTTTTAACAAAACCTTTCTTAAATGTCAATCTTATCTTTAATGATCTTTTAAACCAAATGAATTGGTTAATATTTTTGAAATTTTGAATACACAGGAGCAACTTTTTGCAAAATCCTTTATGGACACAAATTTATATCAATGAAAATAAGATTCAAAAAATTTGAAACTTTTTTACGAAGACCAACTTTTGGTTACGTTAAATCGTTAAAAAGTTGGTCTTCGTAAAAAAGTTTATTGGAATAAACTTTATATTTTTTTATAAAATCTGGATTTTTTGATGAATTTTATTTGAACGATAAGCTTTAGCTAATTTTTTTTTGATGACGCGAGTATTATGCTTTTTAATTAAATATTTTTTCTGTGCGTCGTTCCAGTCCATTAAAACTTTACGTTTTTTCTTTCTTTGAATTTTTCTTGTTTGAAGTGTTTTATTTTCTTCAGATGCATTTTCATTTGATGCACGAATTTGTAAAGATGGAGCTTTAACAAATGTTTTTTGTAAATAATCACCAGGCCAAACAACTCCACCAGCTCTAGGAATAAATCGGGTTGTTGGACGGATTGTTTGTTTTTCAACTCTTCTTCTTAAACGTCGCATTCGGATTGAATCCGATGCTTTTTCTTTAGTTTTAAAGTAACGAGTTGTTTTCTTTTTTAAACGTGAAACTTTTAATTGTTCTTTAATATAGTCTGCAAAATTATTTGATACAGGAGGGGATAATGAAAGAACACGATATGAAAAAGGTCTCCAAGTAATTCTTTGAGTTTCACTTAATTTACTTACGCCAACAAAACGTCTTGGGAAGTTGATCATTGTTTTATTTAAGTCAACTGCTTTATGATATTTTCTTCTTGGTTTGACTCTTTTTCTTAATGTCATATCGTCTTTATGAAGCATTCTGTAACCATTTAAAGGGAAACTAAATCCTTGGCTTCTTGAATTTAATTTACGTTTTAAATAACGTTCTCTCGGTAATCTTGAACGTTTATAGAAAACAGAAATATAATGAATTGGTAAAACTTCATTTGCTAAGGGTCCAGACGGGAACTGAACATTTTTATTCGAATAACCTTTAAGTTTTTGATAACGTTTCTGAGAATATTGATATTTATATCGAGCCTCTTTTAGTGTCTTCTTTCTTAAAGGATCTGCTCCAAAAATCATTGATGGAGAAGTTTTTTCTTCAATTTTATAAAGTAAATTTTTATCAAGTGAATTTTTAAAACGAGTTGAATCCGTAGAATACTTATTTAAAGAATTTTTGTAACTTGTTTTGGAAGTAATAAGAGTTGATTTTTTATTTTGTTCTTGATCTGTATTTCGTGTAGTTAACCATTGTTTTAAAAGAGTATGTCTGAATTTAAATTTTCTCCAGTTAAGAGGTGCAAAACCATCAATCCCTAATACAAAATATTGATCCGGATCAAATGTTGTAAATGGAATATGCCAATATAAAATTGTTGGAGCATTCATACCTTTTAAAGGAGCTAGAGTAAATTCCTCTGTTTCGTTAACTTTATTGTTAATTTTTGCAGATTCTGTATCATTTTGAATAAAACTATAACCACTATCACGACGAGATAAGAAGCGATTTGTGACTACAAATTTTCTTAAAGATTCATCCCATCCTGCATAGAATGGGAGTGGATTTGTATTAACCATAAATGGAGATTCTTGGGTGTTTGATTTGTCTAAAACAACGGAACCTTGTTCAAAGAACAGATCTTTCTGAGGTTTTTGACTTTCTGAATTTGAAATAGGCTGGTATTTCGGGTTTTGTTTTGTCGAAGTGGCTTCGACATTTAGATTTGAACGTCTTTGATTCATATTTTCCATTGAATTTACAAGCGTTTTAATTTTAGCATCAAGGTTTAGTGAAATTCCAGCTGATTTTGTCTCATCAATTAACCAAATTGGAGCCTCTAATTTTGATCCATTGGAATTTCGAATTTGTTGATATGTTTGAGCTTTTAAATTTGGTAAAAATTGTCTAAACCACCATGCTTCAAATTCTGATTTATATTTGACTCGAAGCGATTTTCGTTTTAAAAGTTGTAATCTGATAAACATTTTATCACGATTTTTTCTATAGTTTAAAAAATTCATAGCATTCTCCTGACGTCTATCTTTCCCTAGATTATTTTTTCGACGTAAAGAAGGTCTAAATTTAAAAGTTTTTCTTGAAAATTCATTTGACTTGTCACTTCTTGAGTTTGCATCAAGAGTATTTGCTTCTTGATCCCATTTTAGCATAAATCTATTAATAAGTTCAAAACTTTCTTCTTTGATTCCATTGTTATAATAAGGTTCCATAGAAGTTGTTGAGTAAATTTTTCTAAGATTGAATTTTTTATAAACTCCTCTCATTTTAAAAAGTCTTGCTCGACGAGGATTATGTTTTGCCATTTTCCATTGTCCAACTTTCCCTAGAATTAAATTATTATAAGTTTTTTTAACGAAGTTTGAAAATGGAACTTGAGAAAAGAAGGTATTTTTTTCTTTTAATTGGAAAAGATTTTGTTGAATTTCAACAGCATTACTTGTATCACGTTTTAATGCTGCGTAACCGTAAATTTCTTGATCATCGGAAAGGAACTCAATTTCATTTAGATTAGGATTTGAAGATAAAACTTCTAATCTTCCAAATTTCGAGGAATTCGTTTTATCTGAACGAAGAGATGAAGACGATGTATTTTTGATTTTTAAGGGTACAGCTTTTAACTTTAATTGTTTACGTAAACGTTTTTGTTTTTGTTTTGCTGTTGTTTTTGTTTTAAGCGTCTCCATTGTTTGAGGAGAACGAGATCTAAAAATATTTAAGAAATTAAAGATTTTTTCTTTATAAGTGTTGATTTGAAGAACATTAGCTTTTAAATTATATTGTTGAGCTTTTCTATGATCTGGGACAATCTGTACTAATGCATTCATTGAATTTTTAAGGGTTTTTTGTTTTTTTAATAATACAGCTGCATCAAATTTTTCTTTTAAGAAGAGAGATTTTTTATCAAGAGTTGTGAATTGGGCTTGTGAAGTTGTCACATTTGAAATACCATCACGGAGTGCTTTTTGGAATCCTGTTCGCACTTTTGTCTTCTCTTTATAAACAATTTCTTCTGGACGCTCTGCATCTGTTTTGGCACTTTCCCCAGAAGCTTCAAACGTAGCATAAAGGAAAGGCAATACTGTTTTTAAAGATTCAATTCTTTTCTTTAAAAGGGCTCTTTTTCGGTTTGTTCTCGCAACAGTTTTACGAAGTCTTTTTGTTAGATAGCTTTTTAAAGATTTTTTATTATTCACTTTTTTTTTCCAGTTTGTTAATAGTTTTAAGTATAAATCTTGTTTAAAATTTTTCTTTTCTAGAACAAATTGTTTTAAATCAGTAACGAATTGAACATTTGATTGAGATGTTCCGTTTTCAAGTAAATCTTTTAGATCATAATTTTGCTTGATTAAATTTTGAGGGTTTGAATTTTGGTATAAAAGGCGAGTGATTTCTGAATAATCATTTTGATTTGAGAAATCACGAATAGCTTTGTCTTTTAAAGATTTTGATTTGTCAATTGAACTTCCAATTGAATGAAAAGTTTGTTCGACAATATCTGGGGTTGCAGATAAATTTGGGGTTTGATTTCGTAATTCTTCATGAAGAATGAAATTTTCTTGAAGTTTTGCTGAACCGTTATTCACGGATTCATTAAATAAGGGTTGATCAAATTTTAAAACACTTAAATTATTTTGTTCGGCAGTCGATTGACTTGGAGTAATAGCAAATAAATGTCTTATTTTTTTAAACGTTCCTTGAAATTGTTGATTATAAGCTCGACTTGCAAAACTTTTTGTTCCTCCAATTTTCGTTTTCATTGCTCTATAATGTTCCATAGAACTATACCAACGAAGAGTATTATAATGTTCTGATAATAAGAATCGACGTAAATGAAGTAATTTTTCTTCATCTTTTGTTAAAAAATGATTTTTGGGTTGACGTCGGATAAAAGAATCAATATCGAATTTTAATAAAAAACGATTTGGGGGGCTATAATACCAATTTTGTAATACGTCTTTATAAATTTGTGAACGATATCGACTCACTCTTTTCCCTAAAACAGAATAATTGGATGTTGGTTTTTGCATTCGATCTGCATTTGAAAAGTTTTCAGAGTCAAATTGGGAAATTTTTGTAGTTTCAAGACCTAGAATAGAGTTGTTTGCAGCTTGGTTAAATTGAATTTTTCTTGGAATTCTTTTTGTTTTTCGCATAGCTTTTCTAAAAGTGGCTTGTCGCATCGTGCGTTCCCATCGTAAAGTTGGTTTATAGTAATAAAAATATCTTTTCATCATAACTCTAAAGTATGGGGCTTGATTTCCTGCAGAGAACTTTCTAAAAACTGTTGGAGTATAATAACGTAATTTACGTTCAAAAGCTTGTTCTTTTTGTAAATAAAATTTAATTGGGTGAAGAACTGTTTTGCTATTAAATTCATTGATTTTAGTATTTTGTTGCGAACCAACCAACATAGAGCGATAATTTAAAATTTCTTGATCTTTTTTTGAAAGATTTTCTTTACTATTTTCTTTTTTGAGATTTATCCCTAAACCTGCAAAAGAATTGACTTTAGGGAGATAAGCAGGAACTAATTTGTTGTCAACAGTAGCAATATTAGCTTTTTGGAATGGATCTTTATAAGCATTTTTAAAAAAGCCTTTGAATTGAATTTGAGAACAATTCATTTGGCATGAAGAATCTCGATCAAGTTTTGAGAAAGTTTCTTTCCAAATTTTTGAATAAATTGGAGAATTGTTGTCTTTTAAAAGATCAGCTCGATTTTTAATTTCTGAACGTTTAATTCTTGTATCAGTTTTTCGAACAAATTTACGAATCATAGATTGAGTTTGAATATCTTGAACAGATGCTTGACCAATCGTTTGATTTTGATTGATAATTTGCTCTTTTTTAGAGATCAGATCAGCGTTTTCGATTAATGGTAAATTCACAGTATTTCTAGAAAACGGTGAAATTTGCGTTTGTTTATGATGGAAAATTGGAAGGTGAACTTGTTCATATAAAATTCGGAAGAATTCTTTTCTTGGACCGCTATAAGAATCTAATCGTGGCTTTGAGAGTTGTTTTTTAAATGATCTCATAGCTCCTTGAGGGAAGAATCGATAACGAACTCTATGGTTTCTCATCTTTCTTCTTAACCAAAATTTATCAAATCCATAGTTTAAATCTTCAATTGTGAATAAATCATAAACTCCTCGATCATATAATGAAACATCAAAAGTTCGATATTTTCTAATACGGCGTTTCCAACGTTCTCGTCGTCCGTGACGACCACGGTCGCGACGAGTGTTTCGATCTGAAGCTTTAGTTTTTAAAAAAGATGTTTCGATTGACATTTTTTGGTCAATGATGCGATCTTCACTCACAAAACCAAGAGGTCTTGTTAAAGTATAATCTAAACCATAATATGGAATGCTTGAAATCGCACAAAACATTGTTAAATATAAGAAAGTGAAATTTAAAAAGCGAGAGTAAACACCTTCACTTAATTTTAAAGATCCAACCAATCCCATATAAATTTTTAATCCATTTCTTTGAACAAACCAACAAGTAAATTGAAGTAGACTTAAACTTCCGATTGTTAAACCTGCAATATAAGAACCATGAACGAAGAAGAATTCAATAGAGTTATTCGCAGGGAAAGTTTCAAGAATTGAACTTTCAGTACCAATCGATAAATTTGAAATAAATGGATAAATACTTGTTTGTTCCGTTAAGGCTAGTAAAAAATTGACTAAAAAGATTTTTTGTTTTTGTAAATCTTCTAGAACTGTTTTTTCTTCGTTATAGCTATCCCACATATATTTGACTAAAATAAGGAAACCTAAAACGTAACGGAAAATATCTAATGAAAGCCAAGGAATGACAATGAAACGACAACCAAAAATAATACAAGTAATCCATAAGATACTTCCTGCTAAATTACCTAATCCAGCGATATAACCTGCATTAACACCTTGCATCACAAAACGTCTTAAAGTAATGAAATGAGTCGTACTTGTTGGTAACCAAAGGAATAAACTATTTAAAGCTCCAATTACAAATTTTTGGAAACTTGTTAATGCAAGGTTTGTATTTCCATAAGATGGATCTAAAGTTGTTAAATCAAAGAAATTCTTAAATGATCCACCTAAGATAGAAATTTCAGAAATCATTGATGAACTAATGTCTGGATTTAAAAGAGGAAGATTCCAAACATTTTTAAGCCAATTAAAACTTATAAAATTATAAAAAATTGTTTTTAGTTCTAATAAAACATAGGTCATCATAGGACCAAAATCGGTATAACCAAAATCGTTATAACCGTGTGCTGCTGCTTTAGAAGCTGATTCAGCATCAATTAATTGATGAACAACTTCGACATAATCTTTGACAGAAGTTACGAGTGAAAGAATACTAATCATAGGAGTTTATTTATTTAGATTTAAAAATTAGCTTTTTACTTTAGCTTTTTGAAATTTTTCTTTTTAACTTATATAAAAAAGTTTAAAATTTAGTTAGCTTTCCTAACTAAACTTAGAAAGTCATCATACTTAGAAAAACTAAGTTTATAAGCTAAATTAATTTGCTAGACTAAAAATGAAAAATAGATAAATATAGATCGAAATTTTACAAAATTGAGTTTTCTAAAAAATAAGACAACTTACAATTTAGTTTTGCTAAAAAGCTCATATTTTGATTTAGAAAAGCTAAATCAAAAAAAACTTTTGAATCCATATGAAATTTGATTTTAATAAATATTTTTTGTTCAGAAACACCTTATATTTAGAATTCATTTTAAAAAAAAAGCAGTAAATAGAGTATAAAAAAGCTTAAAATCTAAAAAATTAAAAAAAAAACATAAAGTTTTGATGTTTAGTTTAAAAAAATCAATTTTTGAAACTTAGTTTATGAAAGCTAAACGAAGTTGAAATTTTTACTTAAGTTTTGTTTTAATCAACTTAAAGCAAAAATATAAAAACTAGCAAATACTTTAAATTAAGAAAAATTAAGTCTAATGCTATTTAATAAAATACAAAAATGTCTTATTCAAAATTTTATTCGTAAAAAAAAATAATTTATAAAAAATTTATTGAAATCCATTATAACAGTTTTTTTTATAATTGCAAAGAATCAATAAAAAAAATTAAATTTTTTTAGTGATTTTTGTTTAAACTTTTAAAACTACTATTATAGTTATCATACTTTTTGTAATAGTTATTATAACTCGTTTGTCCTTAATTAAAAAAATTAAAAATAAAAAAAAGCATTTGGCTCTATAGAAAATAAAATCTCATTCTATCTAAAAATAAAGCTATAAATTTCATCTAACTTTAAAAAAATTAAAGTGAAAGGAAAGGATGAAGAATGTTTGAACGAAGAATAATTCAATATATAAAAACATAAAAAAATGGTTAACGAAACAAATGAAAAAAAATGGGAAGAATTAATAGGATCAACTAGATTTCCTACAATGGTTGATTTAGTAAAATGTCCTGTTATTACTGAAAAAACTTATTTTGCTTTAGCATTAGAGAACAAATATACATTTGACGTTGATAAACGATTAACAAAACCTCAAATTAAAAAACTATTTGAAACTTTATTTCTTGTAAATGTTGTCCGTATTAATACTTTAATCCCACCAAAACAATCAATTCGTTTTGCAATGTCGAGTGGTTTTAAGCCTTCATATAAAAGAGTAATCTTAACTCTAAAAAAAGGTCAATCAATCAATTTTGATTTAAAAGACTCTAATTAATTTCAAATAAAATTTAAAATTCGTTTTTATTTTAAAACCTTAATTTTTAAGGTAAACGAATTTTTCAAAAGATAAGAACTAGAAATAAATTGAAATTTATTTTTGAATCAAAATTCATTAATGAATTTTGATTTTTATAAAAAAAATCATTCCAAAAAATCTTTTCTCATATTTAGCTCTTTAATTAAGAGTTATTAAATACTTTAACTCTTAATAATTTATTACTTCGAATTTTTTTATCATTAGGCCTCTAAAGTTAGAATTTGCTTAAATAAATTTTTAAAAATTAAAATTGTAAAAATTTTTATATAAAATATTCGATTTCAATAAAAATTGACTTCATATTCTAAAAATTAAAGACTTTTCTTATTTTTTTTTTTTAAAAGAAAAATTAAAGTCTTCATCTAAATAACTTTTCTTAAAAATCTTAAATACTTTCAAAATCATTTTTGCTAATAATATAGAGAGTGTTTTTTAAAATTTTCTAAAAATAAATTTAGAAAACCCTAAATTTTAGGGACTTAGAATCAAATTTAAAAGTTCATTATTTAAAAATAAAAATTTTTTATTATGGGAATTACTTTTCTTAAACCCTGCACCCCTGGTAGTCGCCAACGTTCTGTTTCAGATTTTAACGAAATCACAACTTCAAAACCAGAAAAATCATTAGCATTCTTTAAACATAGAGCAAAAGGTAGAAATAGTCATGGTATTATTACATGTCGTCACCGTGGTGGTGGTCATAAACGTTTATATCGTGATATTGATTTTAGACGTGATAAAATTGGAATTCCAGCAAAAGTTATGACAATTGAGTATGACCCGAACCGAAACGCACGTATTGCTCTTTTAAAATATGAAGATGGTGATAAACGTTATATTTTACAACCTCGTGGTTTAAAAGTAGGCGAAATTGTAATTTCTGATTTACAAGCTCCTATTGTAGCTGGAAACTCATTACCTTTACGTAACATGCCTTTAGGTTCAGAAATTCATAACGTTGAATTTCAACCAGGTTCAGGGGGTCAATTAGCTCGTTCTGCTGGTACTTTTGTAGAAATTTTAGCGAAAGAAGGAAATATGGTTACTTTACGTTTACCTTCAAAAGAAATTCGTTTAGTTTCACAAAACTGTTGGGGAACAATTGGACAAGTTGGTAACGTTGAAGCTTATAACTTAAAAATTGGTAAAGCTGGACGTACTCGTTGGTTAGGAATCCGACCAACTGTTCGAGGATCTGTTATGAACCCTGTTGATCACCCACACGGGGGTGGTGAAGGTCGTTCACCTGTAGGTCGTAGCCGTCCAGTGACACCTTGGGGTAAACCTGCTTTAGGTAAATTAACAAGAAAACCTAAAAAATACAGTAACCAATTTATTATCCGTAAATCTTAATTTTTAAAAATTTAGATTCCTAAAAAAAAAAAAAAAAATCCTTACAAAAATAAAAAATCAATACAGTATTATTCATTTATATTTTAAAACTGACAAAGTTTTGAGTTAATTTATAAAGTTTTGATTTCTTAATAACTATTATAGTTATTTAAGAGTGTCATTTTTCTTTATTTGTATTTTTTTAATAAGATTTTTTAATTCTTTTGTTTTTATTTTAAAAAGCTAAATTGAGTTCAAATACTTCTTGTTTTCAAATTATATTTTATGAGTTCGTCTCATACTTCAAATTCTTATTTTTTCTCCTAGTTTATCTTAAAAACTTCGTTTACTTAAGAATATGAGAGATTTATTCGGAATTCTTTTTAACTTTTTATTAAATCTAGCTTCTTTTGTTAATTTGAGAAGAAGTTAAATAAAAAAGTTCTTCGATAAATCTAAAATCCGTGGTTTCTTCTTTAGTTCGCTAAATTATCTTAAAAAAGCAATTTTAGGTTTACTAAACTTCTAAGTTTTTAGATTTTACTATAACTTATAGTTGGTTTTATTCAAAGAAGCCAAAATAAAAATAAATAATTTCAAATTATACATATTATGTCACGTTCAATAAAAAAAGGACCATTTATTGCAGGTCATTTATTAAAAAAAGTTGAAAAATTAAATGTGGAAGGTAGAAAAGTGGTGATTCCAACTTGGTCACGTGCTTCTATGATTATTCCTCCAATGATTGGTCATACAATTGGAGTTTATAATGGTCGTGAACATATTCCTGTTTTTATTACCGAACAAATGATTGGTCATAAATTAGGAGAATTTTCTCCAACAAGAACATATCGCGGTCACGTTAAAAGTGATAAAAAATCAAAACGTTAAATTTTTATAAATTCTCTAGAAATTTTTGTAAGAACGAGCCAAGTAAAAATTCTTACTTGGCTCGTTCTTACAAAATTAAAGTCACTTTGTCTTTTGAGTTCTGGAGTCGCTCTTGAACTTTTCTTTTTTAGAGATCGAGTTGGTTTACGTTTTTATAATTTTTCTTTATATACTGATTTATGTGTATTTCTAAATAACATTTC
>JACCDJ011535578.1_pt1 | contig 50048 bp, 39 predicted proteins | sample 7444481 | NCBI WGS metagenome assembly JACCDJ01 (sample SAMN15323435, study PRJNA562643) | freshwater metagenome | isolation source: river surface water | place: USA:Blue River Watershed | collected 2017-08-15
CGGTTTCTCCAGTAGGTCCGGTTTCTCCAGTAGGTCCGGTTTCTCCAGTAGGTCCGGTTTCTCCAGTAGATCCGGTTTCTCCAGTAGGTCCGGTTTCTCCAGTAGGTCCGGTTTCTCCAGTAGGTCCTGGATTGCGAATCAATGAATATACTGATCCAGTTAATCCGGTAGCACCAATAATTACTTGCTGGGCAGTCAAATCATATGTCTCGTCATTTGGATCACCTGACGCTGTTATTTTCCAACCTCCAACTACACTTGGTGTTAATTCAGATGCACCTACATTAATGAATGGAGTGGCAAAACCGAACTCCGTATAAATAATTGAGTTTTCATCAGTTCCGATGGTTGCCGTTGCAGTTGAACCGGTTGGACCAGCAATATTAATGGTTCCTGGACCCACAAACATATCTTTCCATCGTGATCCCGTTGCACCTAAACTGTATTCTAATGTTGTCGAAGGTAATAATGATCCGCCAATATTAACATTACCATTTATATCACTTGATAATAAATTGGAATAATATACATTTGATGTATTTTGTGGATCTACAACAACCATATTTCCGTAACCAGTCGTACCAATAGTTATACTTTCCCCAGTAGGACCAGTTTCTCCAATAGGTCCGGTATAACCAGTAGGTCCGGTATAACCAGTATAACCAGTTGGTCCTGTCGCTCCTGTGTTTGTTGCACTTCCATCTGGACCAGTTGGTCCCGTATACCCAGTATAACCAGTTGGTCCCGTTGCTCCTGTGTTTGTTGCACTACCATCTGCCCCAGTCGGACCATATTGCGCTGAAATAGTACTATGAATATGGGAATAAGTATTATTTTCAAATGAAATATGCACACTAGTGTTATTTCCAGATGATAATGCAGATACAAACACCCATAACATATCATAACCAAGAGTGTAAACATTCGCAGAAATGACAGATGATAATATATTTTGCGCAAGTGTTTGATTTGATAATGTAATACTACCAGATTGGCCAATCTGCGAAGAAAATGTTTCAGTCGAAGAGTTATATAAATATATATAATATTTGATAGTTGTAGTGGCTGAAACATAGGCATATAGATTCAAATCCCAAATACCAGTTGGTATAAAAATTAGATTATTGAAGTCTGATAAATAGCAACCAAATTGACTTATACATTCTTCTTGGTCTTTCATAAGAGTACACGAAATATTGGTAGATGATGTATTCGTAGCAATAATCGAAAGTTTTGATATATTACTTTGGGATGGTGTTATAGTTGTTGGAATATTCATACTACTATCTACAGGAAATGAAGATACGATTGGATTGGCTGGATCCGTATTTTCGCTATAATTCATATATAATAATAATCCTGAACTCACACCCTTTTCTCCGGTAGGTCCAGTAGGTCCAGTAAATCCAGTGGATAAATATCCATAGGTTATATCTCGTATATATTCATTTTCGGATACTAATCCAAAATAACCTTGGAAGTAATAACCAGATGTAGGAAGTGTTCTAGGCTCTGTGTATTTCAATAATCCGTTCACGTAGAAAAATACATTATAATTGTCAAGAATAATAGAAAATTGGTCGCCGGCATTGAAATAATCTGAACATGATGTTGGACATGTGTTTACAATTATTTGATACATATCTGCTTGTCCGATTGCATTAAAATAAAAATAATAATATGGTCTATATTCATGAGTTACAGTATCATAATATGATAAACCGATTACATTTGGAAGCGTTCCATCTATTTCATATACAAATGATAAAAATAATGAACTATAATTTTCTACTGTTACTGCATATGAGTCTCCGGTGGTATCATTATCTAATGAACGTATAGAATTATATGTGGGAAAAATAATATTTTGAGATGATGTAGTTAATGTAAATAATCCAGGACCACTCTTACCAGTTGGTCCTGTACAACCCGTAGGACCAGTTGATCCAACATTTCCTACTCGACCAGTAGGACCTGTGTAACCCGTAGGTCCAGTATTACCTGTAGGTCCAGTATCACCAGTTGGCCCGGTATTACCAGTTGTTCCAGTATTACCCGTAGGTCCAGTATTGCCCGTAGGTCCAGTATCACCAGTTGGCCCGGTATTACCCGTAGGTCCAGTATGACCAGTAGGTCCAGTATGACCCGTTGGTCCTGTAACGCCTGATGATAAATATCCAAATGTTATATTTTTTATGTAATCGCCGGATGTTGTTAATCCAAAATATCCTTGAAAATAATTACCTGATGCAGGCACGCTTCGACTACCGCTATATTTCAATGATCCGTTTACATAAAAATTAACTGTATAATTATCAAGTGTAATAGAAAATAAATCACCTGCATTGAATTGATCTGAATAGACATAAGTATATTGACTTATTATAATCTGATAAACGTGTTGTGTTCCTAGTACATTAAAATAAAAATAATAATATGGATGATATATAGTATCATAATAGGAGAGTCCAATAATATTTGAATTAGTTCCATCGACTTGATATGTAAATGATAAAAATAGCGAACTATAACTTTCCACTGTTGCTGCATATGAATTACCAGTCGTATCATCTGTTGATGCAACTATCGAATTACTGGTTGGAAAACTAATATTTGATGATGATGTTGTTAATGTGAATAATGTTGCGCCCGTAGGACCCGTTACGCCAGTAGGGCCCGTTTCTCCCGTAGGACCCGTTTCTCCCGTAGGACCCGTTTCGCCCGTAGGACCCGTTTCTCCCGTAGGACCCGTAGGACCCGTTTCGCCCGTAGGACCCGTAGGACCCGTTTCGCCCGTAGGACCCGTTTCGCCCGTAGCACCCGTAGGACCCGTAGGACCCGTTGCACCCGTTGCACCCGTTACTCCAGTAGCACCTGTTGCCCCAGTAGCACCCGTAGGACCCGTTGCACCAGTTTCGCCAGTTTCACCCGTTGCACCAGTTTCACCCGTTGCACCAGTTTCACCTGTTGCACCAGTATTTGTTGCATATCCTGCCGGTCCAATTTCACCAGTGGCTCCAGTAGAACCGGTGGGTCCGGTTGCTCCAGTTGGACCGGTTACACCAGTTGATAAATAGCCAAACGTTATATCTTTTACATAATCCCCTAATGAGGTAACGCCAAAATAGCCTTGAAAATAATTGCCAGATGTAGGATTTACCCGATTACTCGTATATTTCAATAATCCATTCACATAAAAATATACATTATAAGTGTCGACTGTAATAGAAAACTGATCATCAGAGTCAAATGTACCAGTAAATGCAGTAGTATTATGATTAATTTTGATGTTGTATTCCATGGCAGTTCCATTTGGGTTGAAATGAAAATAATAATAAGGGGTATAATTTGAATTATAATAATATGATAAACCTATTACATTTGGAAGAAGTCCATCCACATGATATACAAAAGACAAAAACAATGAAGTATAATATTCGACAGTTGTTGCATACGAATATCCAGTAGTATCATTGTTTAATGCAACAATTGTGTTACTATGTGGAAAACTAATATTTTGTGATTGGGATATCAATGTAAACAATCCAGGTCCAGTTTGTCCAGTTGGTCCGGTTTGACCAGTTGGTCCGGTTTGACCGGTTGGTCCGGTTTGACCAGTTGGTCCGGTGGATCCAGTGGACCCGGTTTGACCAGTTGGACCAGTTACACCAGTGGATCCAGTTGCTCCAGTCCAACCTGTTGGACCGGTTGGACCAGTTACCGAGTGGCTTGTTATACTGGTGGTGTTGGTATGACTACATGTATTACAATTTTGTGTAGTAGATGTGATTCTCCGGGATAATGCATAATCCGAAAAATTAGACATACTTTTTATCTTATCTTACAATACCCTTATAATTTTTTATAACGAATCTACCTTAAAAACCTCCTCATATTATATCATGAGTCATTTAGAACCATTCGAACACGAAATATCTATTCCTAAAACGTATAATATGATTGAATTGTATAATACATATGCCCATAGTGATAGTCCACTTACCATGTCGGATAATGATGATAATATGGATCCTGAAACGAATAGTCAAGAATCAGTATCCATCCAAATCTATGACGAGTTCCCTAAAAATTATAAATATATCAATGAACTCAGTATTTTCATCACTTTTTTAAAAGGGCAAAAGAACATGTATTTGTATGCCAGTCATATTACACAATTGAAATCGCATATTCTTATTTTGACTTCGTTATTCATAACCTCCGGTATTACGATTTTTGCACCTCTCGCGGAAAATGGTGAATGGACGATTCCAATCATTGTCATTTTGAATGCTGTGGCGACGCTATGTATTTCCCTCGCGAACTATTGGAAATTGGAAACATCGACCACACTATATTTGCATACATCCAAACAATATGAAAAAATAGAAACCAATTTGGAAATATACAATGAGTTCAATTACTATAATATGAAAAACGACGGTATCAAAAAAATATATGAATTGGAGAGTAAAATGAAAACAATGATGGACGAAAAAACGATCGAAATACCCACAGAAGTTAAATTATTATATCCCATCATGTATAATGTCAATGTATTTGCCCTGATTAAAAAACTAAATGCGCATAACCACGATTCGAAAAAAGAATATGCAAAAATAAAAAACGAAATTACACTCATTGTGAAAAAATATGGCGGCGATGGCAATTTGCGCGTGAAAAATCGGCTTGAATATTTATTGAATGAAAAAGAAAAAGTGAAAAAAAACATGAACCATTACGAAAATGCATTCACTTATTTCGATGAAATATGTGTGCGCGAAAACACACATGCGCAAATGTACAAGAATGTCATGCTATGGATGTATTTGTTGTGTAATCGCCCACCTAAGTATACAGTGGATCCTTATCATTGCAATCCACTTGTGGATGAATACTTATTATCCATTGCATAATACAGGTGATGCAGATGCATCAAATAGACTTTCCGGCGAAATCAAACAAACCGGTTTTGGTTTCACATATTTTACGCAAATCCAATACCAGGGCATATCATAGACGATTTTGATAGTTTGATTGTTTTCCAAATGGGTCATGATTTGTTGCACCATAGGAGAATTATAATCCCATTTGATATAAATCAATACCCGTTTATATTGCGGCATGTGTTGGCTTTGCGATTCATAGATCGAATCGATGTTGCCCAGATTCATCTTTTTAAAAGTAGATGCAATCAACTCTTTGGGAACATCGGTAGCCATACGTGGTATACACAATATAATTTGCTCTTGTTTTTTCATACTGTTTGGTTGTGTGATGAGTGTCATTATCATGAGACGGGTACACGAGGCATCAATTTTGTAGATAATGGGGAATACAAAATTGATGGATTTAGAGGTATTATACATGATTCTTAAAAACAAATCAATATGGAAAATGCTTATGATGCCAAATTATTTCGACTCAATGTCGCTGAATATAAAAAACAAATGAAAACACATCTCATGACATCACGTTTCAATAACGAAACATTGCGCGAAAATAGCGAGTTTCGAAGTCGTCATTCAAACATTGGATGTATTTATGCGGCTCCGGAACCAATCTCACAACATATTGAGGTCGATGCCATTGTTTTCGTCTTGGAAATGAATAACGATACCAACCAAATTGCCGGTATAGGATTAGTGCGGAATCATTATTATTGTGAAAAATATCGGATCTATAAAAACAATAACTATAATCGCTATGTGTATCCCGGAAAACAACGCATTGATCGCTCCGAAATGAATGCGCGAGAAAATGCAATTATGCAAATATTCGATATCCTCTGTTTTACGGGCAATAAACATATGAAACGGGGGCAAGGATTGAAATCGTTCCCATGCGAAATATTATACAAATACAAAGACCAAATTGATTTAGTTGGATTTATTGGGTCCATGTTCAAAAAACGAATGATGGCCGCTTCCAAAAAGTCAATCGATGTGCAAAAAATATAAATGCAATGTATATCAATAAATAAATGGCGACTATGAAAAGTGGAGATGAAATATATGATGTAAATAAATATACCGACGACGAATTATATTCCGTATTGGATTTGGTGAACCCCACGGATCGTGAATTAGAAGCCCGACTCTATCATTTGATCAACAAGTATAAAAATATGGAGACGGATTCGGGTGATAAGCTTGCCAATTTTTTTAATAATATATATGCCCGATTTTTCGAATTGGTCGTTGAGGATGATGATGGTGCGCAAAATGATGGGAATAATGATAAAACCGATGAGAATATGGAAAGCACGAGTACTCAGGATAATGGCGGTGAAAAAATCGCATTAACGACGAATATGGAATATGTACGCGATCCACAAAGTATCAATCCGCTTCTGAAACAAACAATTACTCGTATCATAAGTGTTGATAGTCAATATCGTAATAATAAAAAAACCACTCTGGCAACTAATTTTTCATTCAATTTATCGGATTCATTACGCGACGTGGTTGCATTGCGTCTTCATTCGATTCAAATACCGAAAACGTGGTATACCATCAATAAAAACTACGGAGCCAATTTTTTTTATTTGAAGGGCAATAGTCCGGGAATTGACGATGGAAATCATGATTATAAAATCTCAGTGAAAGCGGGTAATTATACTGCGAGCGAACTGAATACCACGGTTAGTACAGCAATATCAACTCTCAAATCAACGTATACAGATACCAGTTTCGGAACCACAGATATTACATACAATACATATACGGGTAGAGCGACATTTACATTGGATATAACTAAAATCTATAATGAGCCGTCATTTTCATTGTATTTTCCAACATTTACGTGGCATGAAAGCGAATCGGATGTTGGAACATTTACGACGATTCCATCCATATTGGGTTACAATAGTACAACGTATGTACCCAATAGTGCATATTCTATGAGTGATTCCAATTTTTCAGATAGCGAGACTTTTTGGTTGACTAGTTCCAATAATTATTTCCGGATCATTCAATATCCGGGGTATGCCGATTCGAATTATGTATATGCATATAATGATGTATCTTACCAAACCATTACCATTACATCAAGTTTGGCAGTAGACGCCAGTTATAGTCGAAGTGATTTGTTTACGGATTTTAATACACAGTTGGCAGCAGCATCTAATTTATCGGGAGCAAGTATCGAACTTATTGACATTACCGATGTATCGGCCATCAATTATGGGTATTATTATTACAAGTTCACTCTGCCATTGAATCCATATACCCAAACATTAACGAAAGATTCAAAAACGGTGGCATTATTTCCAGAGGATAGTAATGTGTGGATTGGTTCAGAATCTTGTTTCAAATTAGAAACGACGACCATTGAATTGTCCGATATTAAAGGTGAATCGGAAACATCAACATCTGATTTTATTGTGGGAAATACCGTGTATATTTATTTAAAATGTAAACGTAGTGGATATACTGAATCAGATGGGTTTACGAAAAATAGTGTAGGAATTAAAATAACACCGGGAACATATGCATTAGATGAATATATTGCACAAATCAACAGTGATATTGCAAGTGCAGGTCTGGATAATGACAATATTTTTACACTTGATTCAAATACAGATTTGATTACTACATCTTTTGCGGTAAATGCAAAATCCGAGTATAAACCACGCACACGTTATTATTTGAACAAAACGTTTTCTACCGAATCGTATAGCATTGATGCATCGAATTATTATTTCGGTAGTACATTAAATATGAGTTTAGTGGATTATAATTTTTCAGATAATACATCAGCCATATCGGGAAAAATATCGAGTCAATCTACATATTATTTACCTTATGAAACTACATTTTTTGTTATTAAACCTCATACATATTTAGGATTGGGTAATAAAAATGCCGCTTCCTATGAAGTAACTTTTACAGAATCGGTATATACCAATCTACTCAATGATCCATCCTATAATCTTTCTAACGACGAGCCATCCTATTATAACGATAGTGATTTAAAAACCATCATCAATTATACGATAACGCATTGGCAAGATCCAATACTCGGTATTTATCCTTTTTCAGAAACGACGGTAGAGTTTGGCGATTATAGTCCAAGTACTGGTACGATAGATGTATCTTTGAATATGGTAATTAATGTTGAACTGACTACGAAAGACTATATTGTATATTATTATGATCCGTCAAGTTCGTGGTCGGATTATTTATACTTGGATTCAAGTTATAATTTGGAAAGTTACATGACTTATGATTCTCGATTTGAGTTTGATTATGCGGATATTACGATGTCTACTGTAAGATACAGTAATCAGATTACCATTACTTCGTCCAATAATACCTTTTATATTAAAGCAACGGGAGATGGCGTTTATGATAGTACTGGTGCAAATACATTAACGGTAGTAGTGGATAAGGGAACATATACGGTAGATGAAATTATTGTCAATATTAATTCAAAACTAGATAGTGTTTCTCCCGGGTCTTTGGTGCAAAAATACTCTTCTGGGTATGTGTCTTTCCGTATGAATGTCAATAAAGTATTTTATACAAATGATTATCGACTTGTCTTTTATGATCCCTACAGTTTTGTGAAATGCATTACTGGATCGAGCAGTGTGCAAAATACGAGTTGGGATTCAACGATTGGTTGGATATTAGGATTTCACACATTGACGGAATATCCACTCGGTTCGTCATATATTGAAGTCGATAGCAACGATAGTACATTACAGTATTATAGTGAAACTGAGTCGGAATATACATACAATACTTCTACAAATATTGCAACAATTATGGGTGACACCAATGTAAATGTCAACTTGTACAATTATTTCATGATTATATTAGACGATTATGCACAAAATCATTTGAATGACGGTATGGTAACGATTACTCCGGCCGAATCGAATATAACACCTTCGTCATATGCCAATCGATCAACATACCGTTGTGATCCGGAAACAGGCGAGCAAATATTTTATGGAACCACAAATGCCGGTAATAAAAATACTGCAAAAGAAGTTTATTCGGCCAATCAAAAATTGGCGGCCCGCAAGGCTACTTCCAAAATATATTCGAGTGGGCCATTTATACAAGATATTTTTGCATTGATTCCACTGAATGTTTCTGGGTTAGCAAATGGATCCATATTTACCGATACGGGTAGTGCGTTGAATAAACAAGAACGATGGTATTTTGGACCGGTGAATATTAGTCGTATGACAGTGAAGCTAATCAATGATCGTGGTGAAGTGGTCGATTTGAATGGGTCAAATTGGTCGCTTTCATTTCAGTGTGATCAATTGTATCAACAAAAATCGACCAAATAATTTAGCCATAGTATGTATATGTCTTCCAAATATTCGATCAAATATTCAAGAAAATATTTGTCCAAAGATTCTCCCAATAAATCAAATCGTCCAAAAAGTTCAGATGATGGAAAGAATAAAACCCGAAGAATGATGAAATATGCAAGCAGTGTGGTTTATGATTCTACGATTGGTGCAATCAAAAAAGGAAAGATTCCAATAGTTGATCCACTAATAGTAGAACCCATGTATAGAACGGTTCGAAAAATGCATGGTGAAACTGACGAAGTATATTATGAAGGTATTGAAAAAGATAAGCGTGAAGTAAATGATTTTGTCAACCGATTTACAAAACGCAAAAAGGTCGGTGGGAAGCGTGCAAATAAAACCCGTAAAATGTTTCACGTAAAAATCGCAACTAAACACATGAATCAATTATTATATGGATAAATTATATAATGATTGACGCCAGTAGTGCAGAGAAACTATCCGAAATTGAATTGGCAGTAGTAGATCCAATTCCAGAAGTGATTGTGCCCGTGGAAAATGCGGTTGTTTTAGCAAACCCGCGCGAATTGACACTGGTGGAGAAAATCCAAGAAAAGTTTGCCGACCAAGATTTCAACCAACGACTAGGTGTTTCTACCAGTGTGGCGATTGAATTGTATAAGATTCTGAGTAGTTCATTGCTCATTCTGTTTGTCCCACAAAATTGTAATGGGGAAGTGTGTACATTGAGTGATAATATGGTGGCCGCAAATGGCTTTTATCATTTTGCATTGGCGTTCAATTTTTTTACATTGGCGGCATTTTTACTATTATACCGTGTGGAAGTGATCCGCGAAAATCGTCTTATCAAATACTTGGACGTCAATTCGGAATTGCCAAACGACAATGAACAAGTCGAACAACGTTTACAGATTCTGCCAAGTGAAAAACGCGATAAAATCATAAGTATTGATAAATATTATCAGACCTTAGGATATGCTTCTATTGTGGTTTTCATCATGAACTTGGTTTTCAGTTCAGTCGTTGTCAATGAATACTATTTGGGTAATCAAACTACCACCACAATGATCACGTATGCATTAGTCATGGTATCTAAATTGTCGTCGGTATATGCAGTGGCAAATACCGATAAAAATGTGTTTTATTCGGCATATTTGAAAGCAAATGTCCAATACAATGATGTTGATAGAAATATTGTGAAAACAATTGAAGGATAACTTGCGAATATTATATAAGAGTTATATAATGTTTGAAATAATTGTTGCCTATGATAAAAATGGGTTGATTGGGGTCGATGGTGGGTTGCCATGGAATATTCGTGCCGATTTGGCGCGATTTCGTAAAATGACAATGGGTCATATTGTCATCATGGGACGTAAAACGTTTGAGAGTTTGCCAAATGGACCTTTACGCGGTCGTATCAATGTGGTTTTAACACGGGAAAATATCGAAACGTGGGAGAAGGATAGGGAAGAAAATGTGTATATTGCGAACATGTTAACATTGTTTGACATATTAGGAAGTGTAAAACAAAAAGGACAAAAAATGTTTATCATTGGTGGTCGCGAAATATATGATTTAGTATTTGATATTTGCACTACAATTCATGCAACTGTCGTGGATGGCGATTTCTCCGGAATCGCTACGGCGAAAACCTATTTTCCCCGATTGGCGGAAATAGACCGATTTTTCCAAAAAACAAATGAAAGTGAAACGATGTTTTCAGATGATCATGTACAATACCAATATATTACGTATGAACGGTCTCATGTTATATGTTAAACGGTTTAGAAGATTGACGCTAAAATATATCAACATTTAGTATGAATCTATGGTTTTTGTTTATATTATCCCCTATTTTTGCCGCGAATGTCTTTAATTTAACAGCCGACCCCTACGAAAGCAATGATGTTTCTCAAGATTCGGACTATACTGCATCGATTGATACCATTACCGCTATGTCTACCCTATGGTTATCCAAATATGTGGATCCCGATACTTCTGGAACAGACGTCAATATGACTGTCAAAACGGAATATTATGAGAAATGTGGAGGTATTTGTCCGTATTTGAATAATACTTATTCGAAAACAGTGGAACAACTCTATGATTATTCTGGCGCACCGCATATTATATTTATTATGGTAGACGATTGGGGTTATAATGATGTCGGGTATCATTCCACTTATATGCCTTTTGTTTCGCCCAATATTGACGATTTAGCGCAAGATGGAATTATTATCGAGAACTATTTTACACATGAATCATGTACGCCATCGCGCGGGGCATTTATAACAGGACGATATGCATTGCGACTTGGATTCGAAGAATGCGACGAAAACGACGGTGCCGAGTTGCCCCTCTCGGAAACTACATTAGCACAAGAAATGAAATCGGCGGGGTATCGGACATATATGGTCGGTAAATGGCATTTGGGTTATTCATCGGATGCGCGAACTCCATTGTATCGCGGTTTTGACCGATTTTATGGGTATTATAATGCATATATTGATTATTGGACCAAAGATTATTCGGAATATTTGGATCTGCAAAATGAAGGAAGTGTAGAAAACGATACTACACTTATCAGTTCAGATTACCATGCCGCCTATATATTCAATGATAAAGTAGAACAAATGATTGAGGACCATGCGAAACATTATGCATCGACGCCCATGTTTTTGTATTATGCATTGCAACTTGTGCATTATCCGCGCGAAGCACCGGATATTTATATTGCGCGTTGTTCTACGTCATACGATGAAAATGCCGCGATTTATTGTGCGCAAAACTTAATGTTGGATGAAGCCATTTCCAATGTTACATGTGCATTAAAATCCCATGGTCTCTATGACAATAGTATTATAGTGATTGCGGGTGATAATGGAGGCGAAGGATCCATCAATGGAACATCGTATCCTTTTCGTGGCAACAAGTTTGATACTTATAATGGCGGAGTAAGAACCAATGCATTTGTGCATAGTCCATTGATTGATGATTCATTACGTGGGCAAACGTATAGTGGGCGATTGCATGTGACGGATTGGATGCCGACACTTATGGGTTTGGCGACCAACAATGAATGGACCAATACTACCGAAATCGATGGGGTGGATCAATGGTCATCGATTTTATATGGCGGATCATCTTCGCCAAGAACCGAAATTATACATTATGTATTGGGCGAAACTCATTATACAATTGAATATGAGGGGGTCAAAGTGATTACGGAGAAAGAGAAAAGTGTTGTTGATCCGGCGTCATATTTTGAGAAAGATTTGGATCCCGATGGATCGCGAACACTTTGTAGTTTGTATTCATCTGAAAATCCGGATGCGGCGAGTTTTTATACAGCCGATGAAAATTATGAAACAGTGAATGTAGTGGTCGATTATTCGTTATTGTTACCATTTGTCTTATGCAGTTTGTCATTGGCAATATTATACATCGGATATTGTAAACCAGATGCGGATCGTAATAAAAACTACGGACTCTACACCTATCAATCTATAAGCAACGAAGAGTGCGACCCGTAAGCAACGAAGAGTGCGACCCGTAAGCAACGAAGAGTGCGACCCGTAATCGGGACGGGGGTAGAAAATATCCCACCCTTTTGTATGAACCCTAGTGATTTACCTTATGCCGCCACATCGATTTCGATCATTGGACGGATGATATTCATGTATTTATTATACAAAAATCGGAGTACCAATTCATTGTCATTGTTGTTTTGCGGATTGAATATTTGTTCATCCAGCATGTGGATCTATTATAGTGTAGAATCCAATGATTTTCCGATGATATTTAGAAGTTCAACTGAAATATCGTTATTGTCATTGTCCGCATTGTATATTATCCGCAATAAAATGATGCAGCAACGGGAACAACTACAAACATTGCCCAAATAATAGGATGGTAATGTATAATGATAAATCAAATTATAAATACATTCGACACTGTGGGATTTTATGGACCGTTGATTGTGATGGGTCTAGTTATTATAGATTTATTTAGCCAACCCAAATATAATTGGGTATACATATTTTTCATTGTGGCAAATGACATTTTGAATCGAGGACTCAAATTGATGTTTCGTGAACCCCGCCCAGAAGGACGTATTCCTTTTTCGGAACATGAATCTTATACGGGCGCCAGTAAATACGGTATGCCTTCCGGACATGCCCAAAGTATTGGGTTCTCACTTATGTATTTATGGCTAGTTCGGACCATGGATGCAACATTGATTCTAAGTTCCTTTATTGGCGCACTGACGTTGTATCAGCGATGGAAATATCGCAATCATAGTATGATACAACTCTTGGTGGGATTCTTGTGTGGATGCGGATTTGCCTGGTTTGTCTGGTGGGCTGGAACCAAATATTTTCGATTGTTATAAGCGATTATTGTAATATTTTTAGAGTCGGAGATTATGTAATTGTATTATATAATGTCCCAAAGCGATTATATAAAACAGAAAAGAATTGCCAATATCATTTCCACCAAAGGTGCAGGTGCAGCTTTGAATCGTAGTGATTTTCCACAGGTCTTTGGTTCTCAAATGTATACAGATTATTTGCAAAAGAATGCAATAGAATCAGTTTCAAATAGTTTACCCACCTATAATCAGTTGGCTGTTTCTGGAACAACGACTGTTTTTGATATGCCATTACAATTAGCGGGCTGTGCCAATTCTGGATTTTGTTTTCATGAAGACGAAGATGACTTGGTGCGCAGATTCAATCAATCCAATGTTGGTACATTTTTGGATGCGAATGGAGTTCCCACTGTTCAGAACGTGGTGCCTTATGTGAAAGATATTCCTGTCGTGAAAAGAACTAATTGTAATAATGCCTGTGCGCGCGGAACTTTAGCCTAAGTGTTTTTGATATATACAATATATATGTATAATATATACATGTCAATTGCGACTCTTAAAAAAAAGACTGCTGCCAAATATCATAATAGTAGTGTAGGTGTGCCATTATTTTCATTAAACGGCGGACATCGAAGCCAAGGCTATGTCGGACAAACCAATTTATCACGATCACTCCCTCGTACTTTATGGCGAGGGGGGGCTATGCGCAATTCGGGTGGATGTAGTGGAACATTTACATCCAATAGTATTATATCGGCGGTGAATAGTACCGAAGATCCATCGGTCATTAAAGAATCGTCGATCAATACATTGGGTTTAATCCACGAAAAATATGCATGGATTTTTAGACCTCAGCCATATACAAGTGTGAAACCTGACGTGAACCAAAATATTAATGACCAAGGCCAACGTCTTCGTATATTGCGCAATGGGGTCATTAAGGATGCCAATTCATGTTATGAAGTAAAAACTACCGATAATACGGGATCATGCGCAACATCATCCGATTCACTTAATAATAACAAAAAATGCACTTATTCAAAACCAGAAAGTGATTATGTTGCCATGAGTCAAGGTGAATATATGTTGCAATTAAGTGAGGAGTGTGACTCAACTATTAACACAGTGAGTGTTGCCGATGCATCAAGTCGCCGAGGTGTACCTTTACCTGGAAATTAGATAATATAATATATTGTATATTTCACATAAATATATAATATGACGAAAATGTACAAACTATCTGGGATGGGCATTGTAATTAGATAGTATTTGTATGTACAAATGGATAAACGTTTAATGAAATATCTTTTTTACGTGAGACATTCGGATAATCTAAATTATCAATTGGTAAACTGATTCTATTTAATTCAGGTATTGAATCAAAATATTTTTTGTTCACATATGTTAACTCGATAACATCTGGGATATTTTTGACAACATGAGCATTATTATTACCATGGGCATGAATAATATAATGAGTTTTTGATAATTTTTCTAAACACTTTATTTTATTATCATAAGTACAACCCCAGTTATCATCAGTAATTCCATGAAACTCTATAGTAATTTGTTTGAACTTTTGAAGTTGTGATTCACTAATATTCAATAACCATGGATATTCGCCACCTTCAATGTCCATTTTCAAAAAAATAGTATTATATTTATCTATTAAAAAATCTAAATTAGTGTTTTCGTCATTATTCACATCACCGATATTTTTTTTTAAAAATGTAATTTTTTCAGTATACTCGCTTGGATATTTAGATATTGTTCCATCAAAACCGAAACTATTATCTCTATTCATATTGTACTTATTAATAAAATCTCGTGAAAAACTTTCTTCATTGGAAATACCAGCAGAGATGTAACAATCATAATATCCATCTAAATCACCAATCACATAACCACCATCGGTATTTGTACCACATCTAATTTTTTTATCAAAGTGATAAACTTGCAATAATTTGAGATGATTCATATATAATAAAATTGATTTTATATTTATATGATTATAAATATAATCATTACTACATCATGGAAAAATTATTAGACATGAGCACAATCACAAAAAGCACTCACTGCGTGCCTTCAGAGCAATGTCATACTGGTTGCACAGTGGAATTGTGCAATAGTCTAGAACAATACATTGAATCTTTTACTCCCAAAGAGATGCAAGCGTATTTGATTGCGAAATCGCATTTGGGATCGTCATTTTCCCTCTATAAAAGTGTAGGGTTTTTACAATGGAAAAAGAAAAATGGATTATAAGGTTTGGTTCTGACTAATGTTTTCAATGGCGGCATTGATTGCATCGTTGATGAGTTCGGTTTTTTCCATAAACTCTTGTATTTCTTCGTGTAACGGTTTAGATTCTGGTGGAGTTTGGGTTTTTTGTATTTTGAAATCGCGCCAACTGGTTATTTTCGTTTGACTATCTAACCCTTCCAACAATTTGGATTTAAATCCTGCCTTCTTTTTGGAAGATTTTTGTATAAAACTGAAATTGGCTATTTTTCCCATATACACAATCGAATTGATCATTTTAGGGGTGGTGGATTCGGATTTATGGGGGTCTGATTTATCGGTCGAGAGGTTGCTGTAATTTTTGAACTTGGCAAACGCTTTGCTTTTGGGTAATGCGATTTTTTCAGTTTCTGGTTTTTTATCCTGTTCTTTGTCATAGTCTTTTATTATTTGAATCAGCGGCGATGGGTTTTCACCACTTACATGTTCATCAATAAATAAATCGATACACCGGTATAAAAGTACATATTTCATAACAACTGCGTTTAAAATAGGGTATGGTAGACTGGCATTGTCGCAGTAATAAGCAAATGCATTTTTGAATGGATTATAATGCATAATGATGTTTCCACGGGGAGTGGTTTCAAACAAAATACGGGTTCTCCATTTTTTTTCCAGGTCGTTTTCTGGATCGATCATCAGTTCGGTGCATTCTTTGCGATCGTATAAACAAGGGTCCATATTGGTATTATAGGTGGATTTTTCGGTCAATTCTTTTTCGGTCAATTCTTTTTCGGTCAATTCTTTTTCGGTCAATGCTTTTTCGGTCAATGCTTTTTCGGTCAATGCTTTTTCGGTCAATGCTTTTTCGGTCAATGCTTTTTCGGTCAATGCTTTTATAAATTGATCATGATTTTTTTTCTGATAGATACTTGTATAATCGCTTATGGTGGGTGGGGTTTTGGGTGGTCCGTGAATAATGGTATATATTTTTATGAATAGGATCCATAACCAAAAAAAAGGATTCCAAGTATGTATTTTTTGTTTTAGCATTGTTTGTATTTATCAGTGACTAGTTTTTATATTGTTTTAAGTTTACGGCATAAGTTTACGGCATAAGTTTACGGCATAAGTTTACGCAACTTAATGACTGGTGTTGGTATTTTCCAATAATTGTCGTTTTCGGAACTCAAATAGATCTTCCATTTCTTTTTCCAAAACAGGCACTTCAATGCGTTGATAATTTTTGTTGTAATTGTCGGGATGCATACATACCAAGTATAATCCAGTGACGGTCTTCCCATATTTGGTTTCCAATATTTTTTTATAGGTATTCAATTGTAATGCATAATGCCAGAAATTGGTATCTGGTAAATGGGAAATACATGGGGTTGTCGCACCTTTTCCATAAGGGTTTTCGTGGACAATTTCCTTGCATCGTTTCCAATCATAGATTTGGATGGTTCCGTCGGGGTTCTCAAATATCATATCGATGGATCCAGATAATTTCAATTCTTCGTAATAGACACACCATTCGGTTCGATACGCCTTTAAATCAGGAAAATCGGCGACAAATCGTTTGAAATATGAGAACTCGACGCTGTCGTTATGGACTTCCATATTGTTATAATAACATTCGACGTCATAATGCATATTGGTTCCGGCGAAAGATGCATTGTCGCGGTTTTTATCCCAGGAGGCTTTGATTTCTTCGCGGGTCATTCCGTAGTATTTGTATTTGGGATCTTTCATGTTTTTTCCGGCCATCATTTTGTCAAGGATGGCGTCGGCATCGAAATGTCCGAAATGAGTATGATTCCAGGTAGTAACGGAAGTATATCCTTGTTCTCCATGGACAGTATATACATGCGGTCCTTCATCGAAGGTAATAAACTCATCGCGTGGATGGGCGTTTTTGAGAGCTAAATAAGTAGGGACGATTTTTGACATGGTTTTAGATTGGATTGGGTATATATTGTAAAAAGAAGATCAATTTTGTTGGGACATCTAGACCACAAAATTGAAAAAATAGAGTTTGTCATTACTACCTACAACTCATAAACCATGGCAATATCAATCTTCAAAAACGACTACATTCATTTCTTACAACGTATCATTATCCAAAAAGCCTATTTCATGTGGAATGAAACCCGATCTTGGGACGCAACGTTCAACCAAATCCATGTATTGTTAGAATATTTGTATGATATAATATACTTACGTGCAGATACTCCTATCTCCCCCTATGAATTGAAAGCATTCCAAGACGACTCCAACCTATGTGAATCGATTTATCCGCGACAAAGTTTCGACGAATATGTAATCGGTCTCACAAAAATGAGCGACCAACCTGTAGATTACGCAAATGTATTGTCTAATCTAGACGATCCTGTCTATAAATCCAATCTATTATGCAAATATCAAAAATATTGCGAAATGACCGGACTCAAAAACTGGATAATCAACCAAGTATTATACCAAGAACCGGATACTTATATTGACAGTATTCCCTATTTAGAATATGAAGCCCTTTATGTCTATAATGAAAAGGCGTTGCCTATGAAAGAAATCCATAGTATCGAATTAGAAAAACAAGCGCGCGAAATTATCAATGACTTCATAGGACTTAGCGGTTAGAGCCGGTAAATCGTTGGTTTTATAAAACTATCCAAAAACATAAATAAAAACACTATACTACTATATACAACCAAAACAATGAATCCGTGCAAATCTGGCGAATATGGATATATTTTTCATCCGAGTATTCATGTTAATGACGGTATTATACATGAAGACGCTAGTGAACAATACATCACCAAAATCCAAAAAGATCACAACGAAACAATATGCGAAATCGAAATCGGTAAAATCATCCAGACCTTGTCCCATTGCGAACATTATTTTGCCCCCATTATCAACAGCGAGCAAGTCTATATTTCCCCTTCCATGGGATTTACCAATAAAATCCAGGAAAAAAACAAACCCAAAAATAGTGTGTATATTTCTAATAAAATCCGCTATGTCGGGAAAAACAATATTGAATACCAACTCACCAAAACAAACGGTGAATTGTTTCCCCTCAAAAAAATACTCAATACGCATTTGCATCTACTCGATGCCATTGAAAAACTCCAATCCAAAAACATCATTCATATGGATTTGAAATGCAACAATATTATGTGGGACGATATTCAGAACATTCCTATCATCATTGATTTTGGATTATCGCGTATGATGGATCTAGAAAAACCCCCCGTCAACAAAGACTTTTTTATCAGTTATGAAAATTACGAATATTGGTGTATAGATATTTATATCATATCCCAAATCGTCCATGATCCATCTCTTTCATTGCAAGACGATATCAATCAAACTACTTTGAAACAAATGTATAATACATTCTTGAACAATGCCCATTCCAAATTACTGGGCAAACGGGAATTGCGCCGAATGGAAATCGAATATACGAATTATTTTTCTAGATACACCCAAAAAACCTGGGGTCAACTCGTCTACCAATTACTGAAATGTTATAAATCATGGGATAATTATTCACTTTCCATCATATATTTATATGTTATAACCAAATCGTTAAAACCTATTGGGATGAATCGTGAAACCGACGAAAGCAAACGTCTTGCGCAACGGGAACAATTACTACGCAGTTATATGGCATTCCTACAAGAAATCATCATGTCTACGCCCGAAACACGTCCCGACCCGCAAAACACGCGCGCCTATTTGTTACAAATGTTTTCATGAACTTTCGACCATGAATGCATCAAAGGCAGTATCGATGATTTTGTATCTTACATTTTCCAATAATTGTCCCATGATGTCAAATGAATCGCACCCTGGATCGGCACCAATGATTTTCAAAATATCAAAGGGATTTCCGGAAACATACCTGACATTCGATTCTAGATGATCCGTTTCATCTGGTAGATTATTCCAATAAATCATAGTAAATACATCACTCACTACAGTAGTGGACATGCCGAAACAAAAAAGGGTAGTTGGTTCCTTGATGGTAGTATTATCATAGGCGTATTGTATCATTGCAATTGCCGCCTCCAAATCACACCACGTTCCCTTATTCGTTTTATACATGATTGTTTCTACTGAATCGACAAAACTCGTGCAATTTTCCAAATTAACCCAGGTGGGAGAACCATCTGCGGTCATCAACTTTTTCCCATATTTTGATTTGGATGCCAATAACAATGCATATCCCATAGCCAAATCATCCTGGATTGCGTGGTTTAAAATGGGTACTACGTGTCCGATTTCAGGTAAGCCGAGAACCAGTTTTGTCCATTGTTGATTTAATAAGGTAATTTGGTATAATACATTTTGCAGGACTTCGGTATCCGTTGAGTCGCGTTTATAACGGATTAAATCTTTGGCCCATTTCACTAGATTTCCAACGATTGTATGTATGGACTTGCAGGTCGTTGATTCATGATGATTATATCCAATAAAATGTTCCCGGAACATATGCGAACAACTCCGTCGATCTGCGCGTTCCAAATACCGATCACCTAGTTGGTGATTCATATTTAAAAATGCATTTTTCCCAGAGATGAATGTCTCCATAGAAACCAACTGCGGATTAATCGATGACCATGTACCTTGACACATGTTCACTTGTGCAATATTTGCGCGGCGATTTAATGACGACAAGACTTTGCGATACATCATATAACATTTGGTCGACGGGCTATACCTGGCAATTCGTGGATATAATTTTGATACCCATTGCAATGCCATTTTTTCAAAAAGCCATGTGAAACGCGAGCCTTCACGGGGAACCCATTTGCAAGCCAATGATATTTTGGCAGCCGACGATTTGCAAGCCAATGATATTTTGGCGTCCGACGATTTGCAATAATCATTGTATAATTCCTGGTTCAACATGGTCATACAAATTGTTATCAATGGATGGTCTTCATTATCCGTTCGATCATATACCAATTCACAAAAATATTTCACATCTTTCCAGCACCCGAATGGATATTCGGAATAGTCTTCAGGACGAGGATCCATAATTGTAGTGACGTATAGATGTTCTTTTTTGGGAATGATTCCGCGCACGCACAAATGCAACATTGCAACCGCCAAATCTGGGAAATAACCATACAATACCCAAATCATACGATATGCCAAATCGCGTTCTCCTTTTCCACAACGGAAATCACGAACATAACCAATCATTTTGTATAATATACGTGTGATCAAGGTATTTTGTAAAGACGTGGAGGATGATAATAATGTCATGAATGATTTTTCGACATAATCTCCATTACATCGATTCAAATGACAAAACAAGTCCACGATTTGTGGTTCATAATATTCTAATATTTCGGTTTCCTGTAATGGAGACAATGCTGGAAAGTTCTCCATAGTTCTAGTATCATACAATGATTTCATTTATATTGTTTTGTTAGGTGATCAAATACGACGGTATCGTTTGGTTTTATTGTGTTTTTGGGTATCTTCGTATTCCACTTGATCGTTTAAGCGGACTTTTTTTGTATGGGGTTTTTGATTTTGACCGGTTTTTAAAATAGGTTTGGGGTCGGATGATCCGTATTCTTGGAAGAAAATGAATATTCCATTTAAATAGTGGAAAATGTAGAGGGAAGGTGCCAAGATCATGTCGTCCACAATTGGTATTTTTTTCATGAATTGCAGTTCTTCGGAAAAAGATTGGATATTGGAAGGTTCTAAATCCACATTGAAGACCAAAATGTCTTTTAATTTGTATTTTTTATGGGGAATTGAGGTTTTTCCGTCGTGGATGATTTTCAACAACACCTCTTTTGAAACACCTTGTGTGACAGAAACACCTTGTACAGAAACACCTTGTGCAGACTTGGATGCCAACGTTTCGAGTGGAACATCTTCTTGTATAATTTTATCAATACTCATATTTGAGTGAATGTATAATAAATAAACACGCACTTTATCCATATGTTCTCGAACTAACTCATGATGTTGATATTTTTCGATCCAAGAAGTATCTAAATCACAATTGTCTTCCATAATAGCTAGTATGTATATAGAAAAACTAAGTATAAGTCAAACGAATCATCACTCTATTTGCACGTGCTATAGAAAAATAATTTGAGGAAGGAGAACTTGGACCCAAACTCGCTATATTGCCTTAATGCGTAATGTAAGAAACCCACAACAATCAATAAAATAAGAATATTATAAATATACTCACGAATCTTTTCATAATAATCGATTATCTTATCTTTGGGTCTTTTGTTTTTCACGAAATCAATTTGAAACTTTACTGACTGATCGATGATAATAAAAATCAATACAGGTATTGAAAAATACCATTTGGATTTCGTCATCAATAAAAATATGAAATACGCAAAACACGTTTTTAACCAAACATTCAATATATCTAAATCATTATCTTTATCAATTACTGTGAATAATAAAAAGAATGATATTAACCCTACAAAATGACGGAAATAAAAATTGTCTGTCATTAATCGTTTGATATCACAACTGACCATAGTTGATAAATAACCGAATAATAGCCATAAATAAAGGCCCGCGATAGCAGTACGAATGTCGAACATATATATATATATATTATGAAAGATATGGTTTAAAGAAAGGCCTCCATACTATTTGTCTCAAAACAGCGTACTTCCTAATTATATAGTTTTATAAACTTAAAAAATATAAAAAATCCATGGAAAATTACTTGAGGCAGCACTGAAAACAACCTGTTTTTGGTATATATTATACAATTGCGTATAATATATATTATTGATTATATTTATTACCACTATTTACCACCTGACATATCATATAAGAGATTTTTTATTTGGTGTAATTCTTCTTTCATCATAGTGTTTTCTTGCTTTAGTACTTTTATTTCATTGACTAATATGCCAATCATACCAGTATAATTCAAAGATTGGTAATCATTTCCATCTTTTTCTCCATGTACCAAATATGGATACTCTTGTTGCACTTCATGTGCTAAAAATCCTATATCACTACAATCGGTTAATTTGTTATAATAATGAACTGGATTCAAATTATCCACCGTAAAATTACCATCTAATTGTATAATATTCTCTTTTATTCTATAATCAGATGATGTCAAATGTGCAAGTGCATAACAATTACCTGTAATACCTACTCCACCCTTGACGACTAGTGCACCATTATTAATACCAGTCGATATTTTTGTACCAGGAATATAAACATATTCGTCGGCAGTTCCTAGAACAACTTGATGATTATCTGTGAGAGTTGCTTGTGCACCAAGCGCAGTTGAATATGAATAATTATCATTATAATTATTTTGTGTATAATTACCAATAAAAGTATTATTCGAACCACTTCGATTAAACGCCCCCGAAGCTGATCCAATTGCGGTATTATTATCCCCTGTATCAAGTTGTAATGCACCATAACCGACAGCTACATTGCTAGACCCAGTAATACATTCTTGTAATGCATGTAACCCAACCGCAATATTATAATTACCTGTTGTACAATTTAACAATGCTTCTAATCCAATGCCTGTATTTTCACGCCCACTCGTGCATAGACCTAATACATTTTGACCGACTGCCGTATTTTGAGCCCCTGTAGTTATACTGCTCAATGAATATTGTCCCAATTTAAAATTACCATTGCCAAAATATTTGATTTCTACGTTATTTATATTACCCGTCATTGTTATATCACTTTGTGCCTGGATTGCCTGTGTAAATATATTTATTCCACTCCATGTGTTCGTTCCTGAAGTAGATACACTTGATATGCTATTAAGTGCCGTTTTTACATAACTCGTTGTCGCAACCATATTACTATTATCGGCTGGATCAATACTATTATCCAAATATATGAAACCGCCTAAGCGCATATCACCGCCAATACCTACCCCACCACTCACTACCAATGCACCTTCGGTTTTACTATTCGATGATTTATATCCGGGAATATAGACATATTCGCCGTTGGTTCCTAATACCACTTGATGGTTATCCGTTATCGTTGAACTTTGACCAATGGCAGTAGAATATGAATAATTGTTACCATTAGCTAAAGTTGCAGTGCTAACCCCCAAAAAAGTATTATACGATCCGGTTATATTATTTAAACCAGAATCACATCCAACTGATGTATTATGACTACCTGATTGACTATTTTCACCACATGTCAGTGGTAATGCATAATGACCAATTGCGGTATTATTTATACCATATGCACAAGCACGTAATGTTTCAGTACCAATTCCCAAGTTAAAAGTTCCATTACATGAATATAAAGTTTGACTACCAATTCCTATGTTACTATTACCAGTGACACAATCATATAAAACATCATAACCAATACCCATATTGAAAACACCATTAATACAATTCCTTAAAACGCTATCTCCTATACCAAAATTGTGGTCTCCTTCTGCCATTGGTGAAACATACTTTCCGAAAAAATAATTTTTTGTACTATCATCATACCCAATGTCCATCGTATTTACTTTGATATTTGTCGAAAATACAGATGAACCATTCCATGTATTTGATCCGTACCATTGATAATCAGAACTTGTATTCAAGGATACTGCGCTTACTGCTGATTGTACAAACGCGGTGGTTGCCACTTTCGTACTGTTTTCCCCTTGGTTTGCAGTTGTTGAATATAGATTACCACCTACATGAACATCTCCTCCAATACCCACGCCACCGCTCACGACTAAGGCTCCACTCATATTATCATACGAAGTAGTTGTTCCTGGAATAAAAACAAACTCATTTGCCGTTCCCAATACAATTTCATTGCTCGCTGTTATAGTCGCGCCATAACCAATTGCACTAGAGTAAGAATAACCTCCATTTGAACTAGTATTTGCACCGATATACGTATTATATATTCCGGTATCATTATTTGTTCCTGCATAATATCCGAGTGCAGTATTATTGCCTCCGCCAACAGTAGCTAATGCATAGTGACCAACCGCCGTGTTGTAATTATTATCATATAGATCATACATTGCATTATTACCAATCGCAATATTGTTTGATCCAGAATAATTCGTATTAAGAGAATTACTGCCAACTGCAATGTTATTCTCCGCATTTTCTATCGATGGCATAATAGCGTTTCCAAATACATAATTATTTGTCGAATATTTACCAACGACCGTATCGTTTACGGTAATATTTTGTGAAAAACGATTTGTTCCCGTCCAAGTATGATTTGATGCCTGGTCATTATTGATTGCCGTTTTCACAAAAGCAGTTGTGGCTACCATAGAGCTATCTTCACTTGAACTTGCAGTTGGTGTATAAATATTCCCATAAATATACGCATTTTTGCCAATATGAATATTACCCGCGATTCCGGCACCGCCATTACTAACAATGAGTGCACCTGTACTAGTACTTGTTGAGTTTACATTGCCACGAATGGTAGTATTTCCGGCAACATCGGCGTTACGATTCACATAAATATTACCGGCAATACCGACACCACCTTTCACAACCAATGCGCCGGTGTTTATACTAGTAGAAGTAGTGGTGCTGGGAACAGATACGTATTCATAATTTGTTCCCAATACAATTTGATTGTTGGCAGATATTGTTGCACCATATCCAATTGCGGTCGAGAAAGTGTAATTACCATCAGTATCCGTATTTGTACCAATATAAGTATTGTACGAACCACTACTATCCGAATAACCCGCATTATAGCCAATGGCAATATTATTACCACCAGTATTGTTGCTATACAAGGATTGATAACCAATGATGGTATTGTTGGATCCACTAGTAATATTATATCCATTGTATGCACCAACTGCAATATTATTTGTTCCGGTAGTGATAGAGGAAAGTGAATTGTTACCAATTACAATCGAATTACCATCGATTGTTCCAAACCGAGTACCGTGGACATACAGGTCATTATTAAAATTATTATTCCCTCCCCAACTATTATCACTCGTCAAATATGTAGGTATGGTTGAAGCGACACTTTTGACAAATGCGGTTGTTGCGATTTGGTTTGTATTGGTAGACAATTCGGCCGTAGGAGCAGTAGGTGTTCCAGAAAGTTCGGGACTGTTAATACGTGCATAGGCTGATTCGGCAATTGATGTTTTCAAATAATTTTGACTTTTCACAAAAGACGTGGTGGCTATTCGTGTAGAATCATCATCCAGATTAGTTATAGAAGGAGTTGTTGGATTTCCAGTAAATGACGGAGAATCAATCGGTGCTTTAAAATTATCCACATAAGTGCGTGTCGCATTTGATATGGGTTTATCCAAATCACTTGTATTATCTACATTTCCAAGCCCAATTGTTGCAGCATTTAGAGAAATATCATCTATTGTAACATTATTGAGCGATATTGACATATCTGAATAGATCACATTTCCAGTAATATATGTGTTTCCACCCAAATAATTATTATTGCGACTCAAAAAATTACCCATCACTTCCAGATTACCTGAGATATCCATATTATTGTTCAAATATACATTACCACGCTTTACTTGCACCGCATATTCATCGGTTGTATTGTAGGATTCAATATATACATTATTCATGGCATAAAGTTCACCTATGATACGTGTATCACCATTTACATACAATAGTGAATCGCCATTATTATTACTCATGATCACATTTCCGCCAAAATATCCGCCACCTGTTACATATAATGGTGCACCCGTAGTATCATTGACAGTAATCGACGCGTCATTTTCAATAATGACACGATTTCCAATGGTTAATGTGCTATCGATACTCACATCTTCATGTACAATCAGACCACTTATATCAGCAATATTGATATATGCAGTATTTGGAACATATACATTGCCATCTACGACGGTAAGATCTTTGTCCACGTACAAATCGTGATGAATCGTGGTAGACCCACTACTGTTTCCGATTTCTATCATGGATGCATCCCCGCCAAAGTAAATATCCTGAACGCTGTTGTTTACCAAGTAAAATGTTGTTCCATTCGATGTAATATTTCCATTATCTTGTATATTAATATCACCATAAATATTCATATTACCGCACATATCTAATACCATGTTCTGAGTGCGATTGAAAAGATTTGGAAAATAATTGTAAAAAATCTTGGAACTTCCATTATCAGTTACATCGACATAGTCTTCGACAATTCGGGATGTGATAAATGAGTTTTTATCAACACAAAATATGCCATTTAAAGATACATTTGAATCGCCATAGCATATACTGCGATTACCGGCCGCATCTAATAAATTGTCGGGAACTTTTTTCCATAGGGTGCCGTTATTCGTATAATACATAGAACTATTGGTACCTACAACAATTGCATTCGAACCATCGTATACGTGAATACTTTGGAAACTTTCATTATTTTCAGTATGTATAACGTCCACGTCATTACCATCACTTGTTGTAAATATAATATCATTCCATACAGTACCTCCATCCAATGTATATGCAATAATATTCTCTCCCGCAGCTACTACATAATTATCGTCATAAGCATAAATGGTATTGAACGAATATGAACTTGATGATGGCGTATATTGATTTATGTAATTATCAATCGTAAGGCTAGACGACGCATCATATTTATAAATGGATGATCCTGCACAATATATTTGTGTTCCGTAACCGTGCACGACATTTGCACCGCCACTAATGTCAAGCGAATTTATTGTATACGTGCTTTCATTCGTAAGAATAATTGAACCGCTAGAACCATTATAGGATACATAATTGCTATCGGTAGAACCGATTTTTGCATCATAATATCTTAGACTTAATCCATCATATGTCATGAAAAAACGACAATCTGCAGTTCCCACCCCTTTGGCAATATATAGCGATTCTACATTTGTTGAAGTCGCATTGAAACTTTTACTCATCCATGTGGCGCCTCCATCATTGGTATAAAATCCGGCTCCATCATTACCAAAAACAAATGCATAACTTGAATCATATACAAATCCGGCATTCAATGGTAATGCAGTGGTAGTTCCATATACTTTGGCAGATGAATTGGACCATGTCATACCCGCATCACTTGTATAATATATTTTCGCTTCCCAATAATTCAGATCGGTTTTATTGTCTGGATCTGTATAGCTGGTAAACGGGGCGCCGGTCGAAATACCACAATTCACATTGTCACGACAAAAACTTATAAAATTACATTGAAAATCGGCATTTTGAACAGTCGTGATTTCACCATTATTAATACGTACTGGTCCGTTAATATCAAGAACTCGATTGTCAACTTCCGGAGCATATTTGTTGATACCGACTGTCGTCTTTATTTTTACATTACTATTTCCTGATACAATCGTTTGAGTTGGCGTATAGTTTCCATCACTATCTAAACAACCGAGCGATCCCATTGCGCGACTCGTATCACCTGGGAATGCACCACCAACTAAAGCAAAACCTTTGCTTGTGGAATCACTCGTTCTAGAAACCATTTTCATGAAAATACTAGAGGATTCATCGACGGAAACTAATGAAATACCATCACTTACGTAGGATGCACTGTTGTCGTAGACGTCTTCTAAATATACATCCGTGGTTTTATCATTATACACGGACAATGATGAATTGTTATTCAAAATACTTGATGTATTATCTGTAATAATGGTTTCAGCCAACAATTGAATATTTGAACATGCATCTATGGTCAATGATCCGTCGTTTACAGCCTGTATACGGGCATCGTAATTATTATAATTCAACTGTACATCTAATTGCGGTCGTCCATTTTCATCAGTGTAGGGTTGAGAAACCGATACCATACTTCCATCGCAAAAGAAATCAATGGTTGCACTACTTAAATCTGATTTCACCACAATACCTTTATCGACGTTATTGCGAGCAATCACATTTTCCGTAGTGGGCTGTGATGTTTTTACTGAAAATACGGATTCCAATTCACTCGTAATATCAAACTGCGAAATCGGCATGGTAGTATTCACTCCAATACCATCCGGCGTGCCATTCATGAATACTTTTCGATCGCTGTTGAAATACAAATTATTATAAACTAAAATATCTTTCTTCACGCTTAAGTTTGCATTGGTCGTAATGTTGCCAGATACATCCAAAATATCACCAATATCTACACTGCCACTGACCGTGATATCTTTATTAAAAGATACATCATCATAGACGTCCAATCGCGTTCTTACAGCCAAATTACCGGAAATGTCTATATCTCCAATAATCTGTTTGCGTATAGTGAAATAATTGGTGACCATGGAATCGACCGTCATGTGATTGGTTTTATCAAACTTGTCTATACCTCCATATTTTTTCCATGTAGACATTGTTATTATATATAATGACAATGTATTTTTCCAAATCTTACGTCGCTATTTTCTGATCATTTTTATTATGACATGTATAATATCATATCTTAGATTCACTGGGCGTGAATCGGCATTCCAAAATGATCTACTAAACCTTATACCCCGCAGATGTCGTGCATCTACATAAGGGGGGTCGCGAGTCATTGTCCTCCACGTTTTTTCGTCTTACGATGATTCGTCGATTCCTTTTGAGAACATTTTCTGGCAAATGATGTAATATTTTTCATTTTACTTAATAAGGTTTCTGTCACAATGGTTTGGTAAAACTTGCGGAACTCACTTACCCTGGATTTCATATCATTTGCCGAGAACCAAGCGATTTCGGATTTTTCGAAAAGCCGGGTTTTTTCGAGTTTATATTTGTTCATGCGTTCCCATAAAAAACGGTGATTATTGTTGTAATATTTGGGCAAGTTCATATCGTAATCCATATAAAACAAATGAATATGATAAGTATCGTGGACTAATGTCATGAATCCGCCGCGTTTCAACGCTAGTTCTTCTATGGCTTTTCCATCCCCTAAAAATCCGGTCATTTCTTCACCTCCTTCCCTTAGCGCGGTTGTATAAGGTGTTTCATCGCCTTCGACCCCTCCACCAAAATCGGAAAACCCGGGGGTGTCAGCGAGTTCATTTTCCTTGCCAAATAAAAAGTACAATTTATTTTTATGGATGGTAATGGGTAGAATAGCACCGGCGACCATTTTATATAGTAACGGGAGTTTTTATCGTTGCCGTTATATGAGTTTTTTAACTACGTAGGTTGGTTTTTTATAGACCGAAATGATTTTGCTCGTTGGTTCTTCGAGATGTGCGGGGTTGATTTTTTTCGTTTCACAATCTTGGTCATTTTCTGGAGGGTTGGTTTCCATATCTTTGGTCATATCTTTGGTCATATCTTTGGTCATATCTTTGGTCATCGATTTCATCTCTTTACAAAACGATTCATAAAATTCGACCACTTTCGGATTTGCCTTGATTTTATTGGGCATAAAGGATGATAAATATAATCCATCGAGAGTGCGGATGCGCGACAATGCAACATACGTCTGACCATATTCAAAGATCGCGTTCCCTAAATCCATTTCCGCCATTGACATGGAAGCCCCTTGTATTTTATGTATTGTCAGAGCCCACGCTAAACATAGCGGTATTTGCATAATCGCCAATGTCGGATAGTCATCGGATTGCCAGGTATGCTTTTTCATAGGCATCCGAACACCATTTGAATACTTGACAATCGGAACTCCATCGGATGTTATTTCTACAATCACTCCCTGGGATCCATTGCAAATACCTAGATCCATATCAATATTAAACGTACACATGACCGCCGCGCCGACTTTGAGTTCCAACTTTTCCGCACATCCAGCCGATGCGAGCAACCGGTCCAATTCATAGTCACGTTCTTTCGACGATAATTGCATACAAGATACCAACAATTCGGACGGAATAGGTTTTCCATTTTCCACATAGGAATCCATGTTCATAATACGTGTATAATCTGAACAATGAATCGGTGCGTCGATCTTGGCAAACATGGATTGATTTACATATTCGGCTTTGGATCGAATGGGGAATAGTTTGGTCAATACACATCCGTGATGTTTTTCCGCGTTGTAGCCCGGTTTCACCCGTTCTGATAACAGTGCACTATTTTCTTCGGTCAGATGACCGCGACGTACTTGCGATAAGATTTCAATATATTTGGGATCGGTTTGGCGAAACATTGTCGTGAGTTCAATATGATTCTCTTTCGGAAAAACTGTTTGCCATTTTGGAGATTCAAAACAAAATCGTTCTGAATCGGGATCTCCGGCATTTCCTACGGGTGGTAATTGAAAGAAATCGCCGGTAAAGATCACTTGAATACCGCCAAACGGCTGCGATGATCGACGTATAATACGCGCAATTTCTTCACACAATTCGAATATTTTGAGCGACATCATACTGACTTCGTCGACAATCAATATCTTACATGCTTTCCAGGCGGCTTTCGCATTCCGATTGCGCAAGACATTGGCAATGATGGCTCCTCGTTCTCCTTTTGCCAATTTCAATCCTGACCATGAATGCAGGGTGCGGGCTTTGCAGTTTAGAAGAAGACTCGCCGTTCCCGTCATGGCACATACAGATATCATTTTATCAATGTTGTTAGTTGTTTGGGCGTTTTTATACGTATAATCTACGAATCTATGAATGAGACGTGTCTTTCCCACACCCCCTGGGCCGGTAATAAAGAGATTTTTCCCTTGTATGAATTGGTTGAATGCATAACATTGGTCCAAGGAGAGTGCATTTGTCTCCGACGATGTTTCCAAGGAGAGCGCATTTTGGTCCGACGATGTTTCCAAGGAGAGTGCATTTGTCTCCGACGATGTTTCCAAGGAGAGTGCATTTGTCTCCGACGATGTTTCCAAGGAGAGTGCATTTTGGGCGATATCCGACACCGGTTTGGATAGAGGGTCGATGTTCGAAGGAATTGTCTCTTCGCTCTCAGAGAATGATTTATTCATGGTTGGTTTCATAATATTTGTATTATACATATCATAATACAAACACACTAATGATCAATTTTATTCATGTTCGATTTCTAATGCCACTGAAAAATCAAGACCATTCAAATTAACGGTGTTTCCATATTCGTTCACCAATTCGACACCTAGTTTTTGTAGATCCTTTTTGCCCGTATAACATCGAGTATCGGACAATAAATATCCAATGCCAGTATTTGCCGTCAAAACGGATCCAAATGGAAAATTAGTATAATCCATTGTAATACGTGCTAAAATATGTTTGTTGATCAGCGATTTTGGTAATGGACAAATAAAGGAGTTTTGTTTTCCACTACCGCCATATTCGTCAACGACTAAATACAAATACCGTGGTTGGTTGAAATCGGCAATACCTTCGGAAGTAATTGAACTATTACTAGGAATGATATAACTCTGTTGGCGAAATCCTAACATCCATCCTAATTTGTTTTTGAAATTATATTTATCCGTCTTTCCTTCATTGTCTACGTCAAAACGGATCGTTACATCATAATTATTATCATTCGTAATCACTGTGCGGTTGGCAGATACTGAATAATCTAAAATGTTTAAACTCAATAACGAAGCTAACCCTCTGACAGTTGTATAAAACCCATCGGTTGCGGTTACTAAATCAGTCGTCTCGTTGTATTCTAAGAGAAAACTAGCATTTCCATTATTAGCGCTTACATTATAAAAAGACATGGGGATTTCAACATTCGTCGCGCGGATTTTATGAACATCATTGATGCGTTCGGGTAAGGTAACCGAACAGTTCGCCAATATTTGATCACTATATTCATCGCGAAATCGACTGTCGATGTTCACATATTTTATTTTGTTTTCTTTCGCCACTTGTGTCATCACCATATGGCTTCCGTATTGGGTGGTTTTGGGACCCACAAATAAATCTTTTCCGTCAAAATATTGGCTCATTTATACAATAGATATTGATTTTATTATCCGTTTTGCAACTTGTTTTTACCAAAGGATAATCATCTACCAAAGGATAATCATCTACCACAGGAGAATCATCTACCAAAGGATAATCATCTACCACAGGAGAATCATCTACCAAAGGAGAATCATCTACCAAAGGATAATCATCTACCAAAGGAGAATCATCTACCAAAGGATAATCATCTACCAAAGGATAATCATCTACCAAAGGATAATCATCTACCAAAGGATAATCATCTACCACAGGAGAATCATTTACCAAAGGATAATTATCTACCACACGAATTGCATTTTGTAGGAAGACCCATTAATCGCCCTATCATTCCCGCTTGTGAAAATGATCGGACCTGGATTGGTGAATTGAATGGTATAGGTTTATCTTTCGGTATCGGGATTTGTATAGGCCCTCGTGCGACTATTGCATTTTTGCTAAATACCATCTTCATTTTGTATAATAGATAGGGGTATAAAATTGAACAAATAAAATAGCCGGCATAGATATACAACTTACCATTCAAACATATGACCACTATTGAAAACCAATGTATTTACTGTCATCGCATTTATCGTAAAAAAGAGAATTATGAAAAACATGCACAATGTTGCGAGTTCTTTCATCGTGCGCGACAGAAAAAATCCCACGATGAACAAATGGATAGTTATGATATCATACCTAGTCCACGGGAAATGTTTCAGCTATTAAAAGAATTGGCTTATCGTAATGCCCGTTTAGAAGAAGAAGTCGCTAAACTTCGGCAAAGCACTTCGTTAAAACAGCGGAATATTATCCAGAGCAATTTACAATGTGTAAAACCTGCTTTGACCGGAGTCGAATGGAGCAAAACATTTACTGTTGACATGAGCGATCTGGAAAGCGTCTTTGAGTATGATTTGACGCAAGGTATTAAACATTGTATTAAACGAAATATTGGGGGTCTGAAAACATTGGGTAGTGTATTACCGATTGCATATTTTGAACAGAAACAACACAATTTATATTTGTATGATTATGATTTACCGCAAGATAAAGACGTGGTCGAACCTCCCAAATGGCAAATTGCAAATCAATATCATTTGGACAAAATCGTATCCATATTGTCGATGAAGTTCTTGCAATACTTTATGGCTTGGCAGCGCGATTATTTGGAAAACAACAAGAAGGAGGACGAAGATACGATGAAAAACAAATTGATTGTTTACATGATGAAGATCAATAGTGTCAATTCACAAGTAGATCGCAGGCGCAATGAGGTGAAACGGGTGTTGCAAGAGATGGGCAAAGCTGAGTCTGCGACTAAGACGGAGTCGACCAAAGCTGAGTCTGCGACCTTTAAGGCAGAGTCTTCGAGTGTCAAGGTTTGATATACACTCATTGATTACCATATTTTTTATTATAATATGCTAATCTATTATATAAATGGCTTTCGACAGTGGATCATCCTTTGTATTGTATTTGGAACCGGTTTTGAATACTTTTGTGAAAGAATATATGAATGTCATTACGGTAAGCACTATGCCACTTGGACCTCTGCAACCATTGGTATCGACATTGAATGCGCCAAAACTGTCGCCGTTCCGAGAACCTTCGCCTTTTGATGGTCGCCCTTTTGGGTCTTGTATTTATGTGTTGATGCGCTACCCGGACAAACGGGCTTTGAGTTGTTTGGATGCATTTATGACCGCCGATGATATTCCGGCGGTTTTGGGATTTTTGATGGAAAATGGATACCAAGTAGATACTGATTTGTCGAAAATGTTGATGAAATCGGGGGTTATGGGCGGGGCTTCGAATTATTCGGGAAAACGGCGACTCATTGCCATGGTTCGGTGGCTACAATAAAAATCTTCGGGGAAATATATATGTTTGATGTCATTGTCCTTGGTGGAGGGATTGGTGGATTATATGCGGCATTTTCTGTTTTGAAAAAACACCCGGGGTCTTCGGTTTTGGTGTTGGAAAAAGCATCTTATTTGGGCGGACGAGTTTATACCCATCACGATAAGTTTATGACCGTGGAAGCCGGGGCGGGGCGCTTTCATAAAAAACATTTGTTATTGATGAAACTGATTCGCGAAATTGGTTTAGGGGATCGCGTGGTAAAAATTACCAACGATTCGACCTTTGTTCCCACGGGTGTGGTTCAAAAGTTGCCAACGTACAATATGGATTCTTTGATCAAACGTGTCATGGTGGCAGGGAAAAAGGCTGATCGTGAGGTTTTGAAACAAGTTGTTTTTATTGATTTTATTGGGACCGTTTTAGATGAAGCGGAAACCAAATATGTGCAGAATGCGTTTGGATATTATTCGGAGTTGGTCATCATGAATGCTTACAATGCTTTGCATTTGATGGATGAATTGATGGGTCCCGGGAATGACTTTTATGTATTGGCGGGTGGTTTATCGCAACTCGTGGACGAATTGGTTCGACACATTGGTCTTGACGGAGGGAAAATATACACGAAAAAGAATGTTGTGGGTATTCTGGTGGAAGATAATGGGTTGGTGCACGTGGAATGCCAAGAGAACAAACGCCCTTTTGTCGGCAAATCTTGTATTTGCGCCCTTCCGAAACAAGTCGCGGAACAATTTCGATTTTTTGCGAGTGTGCGTCCTTATTTCAAGAGTATAAAGTGTGCTCCTTTGTGCCGTATTTATTGTAAGTTCTCGGATGTCTGGTTTCGAGGGTTGGGGAAAATCACGACCAACAATGCGCTACGTATGATTATACCTATTTCGGAAGAAGACGGGGTGATTATGATTTCGTATTCGGATTATAAATATGCTTTGTGGTGGAATCGTTTGTACAAAGAACATGGTGTTTCGGGGGTGAATCGGGAACTGCGGCGGTTGGTTCGTTTGACTTTGGGTAAAGATATTGGTGTTCCGGTTGCAACGCGAGTATGTTTTTGGGATTGCGGAGTCGGTTATTGGGGTGTGGGGGCAAATAGTGATGTAGATATGAGTCATCCTATTGTGGAGGCACCTGTTTATTTATGTGGTGAGCATTATTCGAGTCGGTTTCAACAATGGATGGAAGGGGCTTTGGAGACAGCGGCAAAAGTTGTTAAGCAAATAGTTATATAAACAGTTGGTGATTATATAATATAATATGTATTGTTTGATTCTCATGACCTTTTTCACATTTATTTCAGTTCGAGCTTTTAGTGGTCGTTCTACGTTTCCTATCACTTCGCTTAATCCGGTCACTTCGCTTAATCCGGTCGCTACGCTTAATCCGGTCACTACGTTTACCGCTACGCTTACCACTTCAAGTCTTTCTCGGTTATCACTCAACATGCGTGTGAAAAAATCCAAAGGTGAATCCATTCGCGCAATTGCCCCACATTATGTGCCAAAAACGGGGAATCAAGAAATGTATGTGAAATACCTCGAAGATGAACGCGCGAAAATTGTATTGGGTGTTGGTCCCGCTGGTTCAGGAAAAACCCTTTTTGCATGTGCAGCGGCAATTAGTGCCTTGCGTAGTGGTATGATACAAAAAATAGTGATGACCCGCCCCGTGGTGCCCGTTGAAGAAGATATTGGGTTTTTACCGGGATCCATGTTGAATAAAATGGATCCATGGACGCGGCCGATTTTTGATATTTTGGGGGAGTTTTATTCGCAGAAAGATATTGATTCGATGTTGCATTCTGGTACGATAGATATTGTTCCATTGGCTTATATGCGTGGTCGGACGTTTAAACGGTCGTTTATTATTGCGGATGAAATGCAGAACTCGTCTCCGAATCAAATGTTGATGATTGCCACGCGCATTGGGGATGAATCGAAAATGGTGATTACGGGTGATTTGAAACAGAGTGATCGGGGGTTTAACAATGGATTGGCGGATTTGTTGGGGCGGTTGAAGAAGTCGGGTGGTGCTGATGAAACGATCCGATTTGTGGAATTAGAATCGGCGGATGTGCAGCGGAGTCCTATTGTGCGCCGGATTTTGGATATTTATTCGGATGAAGGGGGTCCGAGAGTCACTGCGGTCGACAAGTCTTTGGTCGACAAGTCTTTGGTCGATAAGTCTTTGGTCGATAAATCTTTGGAAAAGCCTGCGGTCGACAAGTCTTTGGTCGACAAGTCTTTGGTCGACAAGTCTTTGGTCGACAAGTCTTTGGTCGACAAGTCTTTGGTCGACAAGTCTTTGGAAAAGCCTGCGGTCGACAAGTCTAGCTGTGCGATTGTACAAAAATATAGGAAACCATCGAATAACGACGCCGCTATGATGCCTTTGGAACATATTTCCAAAAATATGGATAAACCATTATAGACGATTGGTTTGTTTATTATCCTTTGCGTTTTGATATAACGTTTATATATTTGCACGTGCGATAAATATATAATAATTCATTTATCAAGTTTTGGACAAGTGATTCACAAGATATTTTGTGTTGTATGATAGTTATACAATATTCATAACACGCAATTGTTTTTTCAATACGAATCAACATATCTTGTTTGGTTCCACTGCCGTGGATATTTTCCAGCGACGCAATATCGGAATGGCGCAAATAATTCACCGCATAAATCGCGTATTTGCGGATTTGGAGAAGTAGTGGATATGCCCGGCGTTTCAATTCTTTCAAGAATCCTTTCAACCATTTGTTTTGCACTTTTTGCAAAATCGCTAGGTCGACTTTGGTAATAATCAGACGGACTTGGGGAGTCATCATATAAGAATGTATAATTTTTTGCATGTCTTCCGGTAAGTTATTAATTCTGCTTAGCGCGGACTTTTCGGAAATGGTATCGAGTATTGTTTGGCGAGTAGTAATCATTTGATAGGCTTGTTTTTGGATTATAATGTTCTCAATATGATCTTTGTGGTCTTGGATTTTTGCTTTTTCTTCCATGATGATTTTTTGGATATGTTCACCAAGACGATCTAAATACAAATCCGCATAACTATACCAGCGTTTCAATTCGATGGGGGTGGTAGTATCTTCGGTATACATATATGATAGTAATCTGGGAGTTTGATCTGGTGCGACTAATCTTTGGAGTCGGTGTTTGTAGCGTGATGTGATGGTGTCGGATGTTTCGCATATTCGTTCATTGGTGGGATTTAGATCTCTTAGTCGTTCGGCAACATAATCTAGAGTTAATAGGGATCGAGATGTCATTAGATAAGTAGTATATGGATTTTTATATCATTGTTTAGGGCGAAAACATTTTCTTCGGGGGGGGATTTCGGGACTCGGGAAGGAAGAGGTAGAAAAAAGCATGGATTTTGCATAAAATTGAAATGCTTTTTTTGGATCAATAAATATAATACCCAAAACAAAAAAGCTATTACAAACTCGTTTCAAACAAACAATTTCAAGAATGAACTCACCAGTCGAAAATACCGTCGTTGTTGCCAAGGCTCCAAGAACACCTACTCTTGCTGCCAAGTATTCTAAGTTCATGGCATTCGGTTATTGGATTACCAGTCAATTGGTTGAAAAAGCAATCTTAACAGAAGCACAACGTGATTCTGTCTTTGAAAACTTGGCAATATTCCAATCTCTTGATGAACAAGTCGCCTTCTATGAGGGATTCTTAAAAACTTCATGTGGACCATCTACCAAAGCCATTAAAAAATTGGTTGCCGCCAAGAACAAGCCACCAAAGGCTCCTCGTGCCAAGAAAACAAAGGCAGTAGCTGAAAAACAAGACGATTTAATCGCCAAGTTGATTGCCGATGCAAATGATGGTGGCGAAGGTGCTGCTCCTGCTGTTCCACAAGAAGGTGCTGTCGCTGAAGCCGCTCCTAAGAAAAAGGCTGCGTCAAAAAAATCAAAGAAAACTGAACCTGTCGCTGCGCTTGAGGCTGCTACCGAAGGTGCTGTCGTTGCTGAAGAACTAGTTGCTCCGGTAGAGGCTAAGAAAAAGGCTGCGCCAAAAAAATCAAAAAAAACTGAGCCTGTCGCTACGCTTGAGGCTGCTACCGAAGGTTCTACCGATGTCGCTGAAGCTGAACCTAAGAAAAAGGCTGCGCCAAAAAAATCAAAGAAAACTGAAGCTGCTACCGAAGGTGCTGTCGCTGAAGTCGCTGTCACTGAACCTAAGAAAAAGGCTGCTCCAAAAAAATCAAAGAAAACTGAAGCTGCTACTGAAGAACCTGTTGCTGCACCAGTCGAACCTGTTGCAGAAGAAGGCGACGAAGATATTATACAAACTCGTGTGGTTGCTATTGCCGACAAGGAATACTTGATCGACTCGCAAAATAACTTGTATACTATCCAAGAGCCTCATGACAATATTGGAAGTTATGATCCTGCCTCTGGAAATGTCTCATTCAGACCATCTTACGCTGCTACTGCCGCTTGTTAAAATATATATTATACATTGTATTTCATAAATAAATTAAAAAAGGGCGTTTGTCCCTTTTTTACTCAAACATCTATCAACATTAATGACACACTGCGGTGGGTACATCGGTGTATATTGTACCGTTGTATACCATTTGCGCATTTCAAATATGTAAAAATATATGTACATACTTTATAAAATGACAACGCCACCTCATTTTAGAGATGAAAATTATTGGGAACCTATACAAGAAACTGAAACAGATAGATTGAAGCAAACACTTTATCCTCATTTAAGAAAAATGAATATATCTTCTACAAAACCACAGAGGATACAATTTGTGAAAGATTTATTAGAAAAACAAAATAATACATGTGCTTTCGGGAAAAATGTAGGCGGTAAATATTGTTGGAATGAACCTAAGGATAGTGAAAAAAAATATTTAAAATTACAATGGGGGCACATTAAACCTAGATGTCGAAAGGATGAAACTCAAACAATTAAAGATTTATGTTTATTATGTGCTAGATGTAACAATCAAATACAAACATCGCGTTATTTATGTCAATTAAAAGCAGAATTGCAAAGTAAATTAGATAATATTGACGACTTGATGAAATCATTTACACCTATGAAACAGTAATTGACAGTGTATCCCTCGATGATATTGAATAATATATGGTTCCTGTTTATGGTACAAAATTGATGGATGTGGGGTGAGTCCTATTTTTTGATATATAACCCACCAATTATTAATATGAACACTATCGACAATTCTTGCTGCTCTATTTGCACCGAAAATATCAACAAAACCACTCGTGCTCTTATCAAGTGCGAATATTGCGACCATTGCGCCTGCAAGTGTTGCTACCAACGCTATATTTTGGATATAAGCCAACCCAAATGCATGAACAACGATTGCAACCGTCCGTGGACCCGCAAGTTCTTGTCCCAAACTTTCTCCCATTCCTTTATCAACGTCACCCTCCGGAAACACCGCGAACAAGTGCTCTTTGATCAAGAACGGGCTCTCTTACCCGCCACCCAAGTGATTGTCGAAAATATACTCAAATCCGAAAAGATCCGGGCCGAAATGCTAGAACTCCAAAATCGAATCATGGAAATGGCGATTGAGGCGAATCGATTGCTCAATCGACGAAATGTCGTCGGTGCGGAACGCGCCCATTTTGTGCGTGCTTGTCCCGATTCCGAGTGCCGCGGGTTCTTGAGCAGTCAATGGAAATGCGGTATCTGCGAAAAATGGACGTGTCCTACTTGTCACGAACTCAAAGGTTTGGAGCGCGACGTGGAACATACTTGCCATCCCGACAATGTCGCCACCGCCCAACTCTTGGCCAACGATACCAAACCTTGTCCCAATTGCGGGACGGGGATTTTCAAGATCGACGGTTGTGATCAAATGTGGTGCACCGAATGCCGCACCGCATTTAGTTGGCGCACTGGACGCATTGAAACACGTATTCATAACCCTCATTATTATGAATGGCTGCGTCGTAGTGGCGGCGGCGAAATCGCGCGTGAACCCGGGGACATACCTTGTGGACGGGAAATTACCAACATGACCTCGCGACATATTGTCACCACTATGAAAACACGTCGTCGATACATTGTTTCTTTACAACGCGAGGAGGAGATTTATAAATTGTGCCGACTCATTGTCCATTTACGTTATGCTTTACCGGCGGTTCCCGCCGACCACGAGGTCGATAACCAAGATTTGCGCGTTGCCTACTTGCGCAACACCATCGATGAACCTACTTTTAAAACATTGTTGCAACGCAACGATAAAAAAATACAGAAAAAACGAGAAATCAATGGCGTTGTCCAATTAGTCATTCAAACCTTGACGGATATTGTCTTTCGATTTCAAGTAGAGGTTACTAGCAATAGTTCATGGAACAATGATTATAGTATCTTGGATGAAAACGTGGCCATCAAGGAATATGCAAATGAATGTTTTCGCGACATTGCCAAGACTTACGGATCGAAAGCTTTAGTGATTGACCATATGTAAGCGGTTATTTTCACTAGTATTATATATATGAATAATCAATATTCCGAGGAAAATATTCGGGAAATAAAAACAAAAATCAAGGAGTATTATGCGGATGGCTTTCTAGAACCGTCTATGCAATTATTGATTACCCTCGTTTTTATTGGTATTATATTATATTTTATTCGTAAATGCAAAACGTATCAGATTGGTCTTATTTTGTTATTGACCCTTGGATTACTACGTCTTTTTATCACCTTTCACGATTTGACACATAAATCGTATTTCCCCAGTGACGAACGGGCTACGAAACAAATGGGAATCAATTACATTGTCGCCAGTATATTAGAAGGTATTGCGGGATATGATTTAGAACGATGGATTGCAATTCATTCGCATCATCACGCGGTCCATGGAAATATGAACGAATATGACGGCACACGGACGGTTCTCACATCTGGCGAATATGATGATTTGCCTTGGTTCTATAAAGTATTATACAAGATCATTCGCAATCCGATTGTCTTTTTCTTAGTCGCCCCTTTGTACATTTTTTATTTGTCGCGAATCATCTACTTTGATTATGCGTATATTGTGAAATATAGTTTGTGGTTGGTTTTATTGTACAAGGTGGGGTCGGCGAAATTGATGTGGAGTTTTATTGGTGCGCAATATTTAGCGGGTGTGGTGGGGTTAGCTATGTTTCATCTCCAGCATCAAGTCAATGTGGGGTATTGGAAACACATTGAGGGTCATGATCAATTGTCCAAGGACAATGCCAATTTATTAGGGGCGAGTGTGTTGAAGATCCCGTTCCCTTTTGACTTTTTTACGGCGGGTATTGAGTACCATAATGTACATCACATGGATCCCGGTGTTCCGGGTTATAAAATTGGCGCATGTTATGATGATTTGGTAAGTCGGGGGTCTATAGCTGATCATAAAATCGGGTATTGGCAAGCATTTACCAGTATGTGGCATACCATTTTCAATGAAAAGACGCAACTCTATGAATAGGGTTTGGTTGGGGGGTTTTAGGGTCTAAATGGCGTTCTCAATATTTCTAAAAAATACAAATAACATTGTTAATGCAAAAATATTAAGCGTATTTTTGGTGTTTTGGTAAGTCTCGAATATTTGGTACCTTTTGTCGATTGGAGCGACATATTTGTATTCCGCATATAGTGTGGCACCTAAGGCTAGAATGTAGAGGACCGACATATCAGGATGTTTGGTAATTTGTATTATCGTGGTATGGTCGGTCATCAATTCGCGATTCAGGACGGTCGCGATACTGGGAAAAATGGCTTTTGACGATATTATAGTTTGTAAGTTGCTCATGGGTTTATATATGGGACTTGTTATTTTTATTTAACTTTTATTAAAGGTTAAATAAAATATTTATGTATCTTCATCCAGTCATTTATACAATTGTGAGCTGTGAATAAGTAACACTATGTATTGTCAATTGTTTAATAACCGTATACTGTGTAAATGTTTTCAGTATCACTTATCTTTTCTTTCATTGGAATAATATATGTAACCGCACCACCTGTACCGGTTCTGCTTGATTCATATATTTGACCACTATAGTTTGTCATTGTTTTTGGTAAGTAGTTACCGAATATAGAACCATCAATTGGACGATTACTGTCTTCTAAGTTCATGAATAAGATTTTTCTTGGTTCGTCTTCTGTCACCGATATCAAACTTAGGATTTCTTTCGCACCATCACTAACTAAATTGGCTGATATATCAAGACTATTTACATCAAATACATAAGATGTAGCTGGAACAAACTCGAATCTTAGATTACCACTGATAAACCGGGTTTCGTTTGTATATGATATATCTGACCATGACTCGTTTGCAAATTCTGCGGCTATTAGTTTAGTATTAGCTTCCTCCGAACTGGTATTACCCGATATATCGTTTTCATCCAATGTAGGTCTAGTAAGCGTAATTTGTTTGTATGATTTATTCTTGGCATACATAGTGACAGTAGATAGTTCTCGTGGGAAATCACTGTAATCAATACCAAAATTAGTACTATATTTCTTCAATGTCATTGTCATCTGCGCCTCTTTGTATGTAAAGTTTGTTCCGTACAATGTGAAACGAGTCGAATTACCTACGTTGAACTCTAATGGTAGCACATACTGGCCGATGTCATTTACTGGAACCCAGTCGGAGGCAAATGATGGACGAAGTTGTCCATTAACATCCGTAAAACCCGCATAATAGTTCAATCCACTCTCTAATAAAAATGGCGATCCAATAGTGAACTTTAGATTTGGAGTTGAATATCTTCCCAAATCAACTTCACTCGATAAAGTTAATGGATACTTGTTTTGTTTTATACCTAACGTGTAATAAGCATAAGTGTCATCCATTGTTACAGTACCAATGGCTGTGGATAAAGTACTCAAGTAGGTATTATTTATTAATATATAGTCAGTGGACTCAACTTCATCATATGGACTACTTGCGGATGAATCCTCGGCGAATATACCGGAATATTCATATATACTGAACTTGTTTTCTTTGATATCTACAGTTTTGGAATATGATTGTGATGATCTATAGGATCGGATAGACTTGACTGTACTACTGTGAGTAGAATCTTCATATAATTCTATATTGTTCATATAATTACTACCATTTGCATAATCTGCAAATGGATAATAAGTAGTTTGTAGACTTCTTTGATCTACATCGATGTAGTATGAGTAAGTATCGATACCGCCTGCGGTTGGATCATATCTTTGTAAGGTTGTACGACCGCCCAATGATCCGTGATAACTGGCATTCTCATCTGTAACTACAACACCGGTCACTTTTAATTGTGGTGGTGGACACGCCAAATAACAAGTGAATGAGTTTGCAGCACTAATAGTACGTTGTGCATATATAGCTCCATTGTTGAAATAAAAACCAGCGGCGGTTTCATCAGGCGTTAGTGATGATGCGTTAAGGTCTACACCATTATCATCTACAACACCTCCTCCTAAGATAGACCATGATGCATCTGGGAACTCAGTGATCTCATTCATATGACCCACGAATTCAGGAGAATAATATATAGCCAAAATAGCCGAACCCTTGGTTAACTTGAAGAAATCATCATTTGTAGGAGCCTTTATTGTGGTAGCTACTATGCTATCAATTACACGTCCAGCATAAACACCTCCGTTTAGAACACCAGATCCATCAAATGCGAATAATGTATAGGCTGATGCCAATACAGTCGAAGTACCTGAGTGACTGGTTGCAGTAGCTCCGTTGTATTCAACTATCGTGTAACTATCATAATTCATATACAAATTGAATTGGGTAGAAGTACTGTCGTCTAGTATAGAATTAGCGATTCCGTCTATCTGTAATCCAAAATCACCCACGGTCAAACTGTTGATTTCGAACTCTGGAGTAGTTGTTGCAGTGAAACCGTAGTAAACGGGTCCATAATCTCCACCAGTGGATACAGTCGCACCGTTATTTAATGTCATGACATATTGCAAACTTGATTTAGTACGAGCGATGTCTATGGTAGCAGAATTGCCAAGTGCATTACCACGATAGTATGCAAATGTTACCGTTTTGGCTTCGTCATAAACTCCATTTTCAACTCCATAAGTTAAATTATGTGTTCCAACTAAAGTTATATCCGTCGATTGATCTACAGTTTGGTATGATAAATCATTGAAGTTTTCATTTCCAATTACACGTTGTAATGTGACAACATCTTGGGTTAAAAACCATACTGATTTGGTAGAGCTGGTGTCTCTAAAACGTTCATCTAATTGGAATGTTATACCCGTATCCATGTTATATTCTACTGTATTTCCATTTACTGTTCCGTATTTTGTAAAAGTCTGAGAGGAAGATGTACTATAGTTATTGGTGGAAGTAATACTAATTGTTTCAGCAATACCGCGTGGATTATGGACGATACGTATTTTTTGGGTAATATTACCACTGCGTTGTATATTGAATAATTCGACAGAGTTTTTGAATACGCTAATTGTGGTGATATTAGTAGATTCGTCCGTATCATAGGTTATGGTTAAACCACTTACTTCATCATCATATGATTCGTCGGCGCCGTTTTCGGTGTAACTTGTTAATAAATCTTCTGTAATGTCCCAACCATAATCATTTGCAGAAAATATTGCATTATCGTAGTTATATGTATATGCTTTCACGGACACGGAGCTTGGTTCTGCTTCCATGCGAATAATATATTGAGGCGCGTCTAATGTATATGCCTTTGGAACATCAATGTATACTGAGTAACTTCCATTAGTAGTATAGCTATTTGCACTATCAAAGTTAGGATCAACCGATTTTGGACCTGCAATGGTATCCCAATTTATGTCTATGTCATTATCTGCATCACCACTAGTATATTGAATATCACCAATATGTGTTTTCAAGTCATCTACTGATAGGGTAACATTACTTACTGGTGATAAACTATGATTGCTTTCTATTTGTACATTGCGAGTCGCGGCTGTGTTGTGATTTAAATATTTTAAATAGTAATCTGGTTTAGCTACACCTGCGGAAGTTACTAATCCGTAACGTGTGTCAGTTTGGCGAATCACTGGTGTTTCAACATATAAATTAGAATATGCACCAAGATATAATTGAGTACGGACTTTGTAGGTAGTTTCTACTTCATACTGCATTAATTTCCATCCTGACATAGTGCCATAATAGGCTGAACTATTGATATCGCTGTTGCCTATTGATGCGATTATTACGCTTGAAAGATCACCTACTTGTGTCTCATCATATGTGGTAATTCTATTTAAATCTTCGATTCTATGGGTTCCAGTAGTAGTTGTGCTACCTACTACGAAACTGTAGGATATATCAAAATAGTTCTTCAAACTATCGGCATTTGTAGCGGTTCCATTGGTTTTATATTCAATATTTAAGTTTAGATCGGCAGAGTTTTCCATAATAGAATAAATATCGTTTCCTAAAATATTCAAGTTCGACTTTAATGTTGTCAAGTAATTTTCAGCATCATAAGTTTGAGCATCAGCATCATATGCAACAAAGGCGAAATTGTTTGATAATGTTGGGAAATCATAAGTAGTATCGATGGCATTATCGACGGTATTATTCGTGATTTTCTTTGGATTCATCTTGAAACGATAATCTGTGGCACCGGTGACATCTACGTTGGTGGCGATAATCGATACAATTGATCCTGGCACTTCAACATAACTACCATCTAACTGTTCTTCTTCTAATAAAGTAGATTGATTGGTGAATGATTTGTCTGAACCAATCTCAAATATAGTGGCATAAGTAGGATTTGAATTAGCTTGATCATATGTTCCGTTTGTGTTTACGGTGAATGAACTTGGAAGAATACTTTCATTGTTGGTACCAGATTTAAAAAATACCAAATTATCAGAAGCAGTAATGTATCTATTACTTGCAGATGATGAACCCAATGCATCCTCATAGGTGTTGAATGTATTTGTCAACACATTGGTGTTGGTTGATGGTAATAATACACGGGTTTCTAATTTATGGTATTGTGATGTGAAATAATAACTAGAATCAATACTATCCATAGCGTCATAGTCAACTGTTAATATATCGGTATTATTCCAATTATCAGGTCTAGAACGTTGAGGTTCTGCACTACTCGCATTATATGATAAATCACTCGCGAAAAATGTAATGATACCACTTGCATCGGTATATTGTTGAGCTAATGATTCGGCTCCTGTTCCGATAGTAATATTTGATGTATATGGACCGGCAGAAGCAGTGACTGTACCATTTGTCCATGTAAAATATTGGCTGTGGTAACTAAGATCGGTTTGATTTGTTATTAAGTTCATGTAATTTTCATTTCTCACTAGGTTGGTATCATCGATCGTAATACTACCGTTATCGGTTATGGTAGAACTATTGGAGAAGGAATATCCACCACCTCCGTTATTGGTAATTTGAAAACTATACGTTGTACCAATTGATGTACTATCTGAAAATAATCCACTGATCTCATCTGAAGTAATTGTTGATGGTAAATCGACAAACCCATTTCCGTCTACCATATATATATCACTTGCCGCTACATCACTACCGTTTTGTTGTATATATAATCCGGCGGCTTGTGTCGATTGAACAAACTTGAATGCACCATAACTAACATCAATGTTATTTGCATATGATATGTCATACCCATTTGCGGAGTCTGTTAATTTATTGGCATCATTTATTACTACCGTATCTATAGATAGTGCATTAAAATCACCACGTACAATATATGATTCTACTAAACCTGCATTGACATTGAATGGAACTTCCTCTACCACTAATCCACTTGAGCTGTCAATACGGTAAGTTGAAGAGTTAATGGCTTTGAAGACTTGGTGGCGACCGGATCCATCGGTGGTGTCGAAATTTACTTTGAAACGACTATCATCGGTAATTAATCCGGTGTTGACTTCATCGGTTGTTATGAAGATAGTTGCATCATATAATGGTGCGGATGCTGGGTCAACACTTGTATATGATTTGTAATAATCATCAATTGCAGGAGAGTAACCAACATTGTTAGTATGGAATACCGTACCATCGTTGTAAGATGGATCATTACCATCCCACGTGGTTTGTTTTTGATATTCACTCACAAATACTGCATATTGTTGATCGAACATATCAAGGAAAATATCACTGTTCTTCAATTTTTGGGTAGTCTTGTTGGCGTCTTGGTAAAGTATTACATCGTGAGTAGCTGACAAATCGGGAGTGTTTATCAATAAATTGGCAACTGGATTATAGGATACATCCTTTACTGCATCGAGTACGGTGTTCAGAATGGTCTCCGCATTTGTTAATGCGTTGGTTGTTGTGTCTGGAACTTTTTGTTTAATAAGGTATAAAGTCTTACCCATTGTATAATATTACTAAATATAAAAAAAAATGAAAAGATTATAGTGTAATCTTTTCATCCAAATGAATCGGGGGAGGGATTTTATACACATAGTCTTCTCCTAAATAATTTTACATGTATCAGATCTGGTGACTAAATCCATAATTTACGCGGGGGTTTGCTATTTATTCTGTGGAATATATGGATAGAGAGAAATGATTTTACTATAAAATTGAAAATAGTTGGTACATCTTGGTCATTCATTATTCAGAAAATCCTATAATACTAAATACTACAACGAAAAATGGTGAAAAATACTAGTGGCGGCAAAGGGTCTAAATCTTTGGCACGAAAATTGACATCGGGGTCGGCTTCCTCTCATTTTCCGGTTCCTTCGAATGAATTGGAAACCTTCGCATTAGTGACCAAAATGCACGGGCCTTCTTGTGATGTTTTGTTGCCCGATGGGAGCAAGCTTTTGTGTCATATTCGCAACAAGTTTCGCGGTCGTTCCAAGCGGCAAAATGTGATTGTTATGAATAATGTGATCTTGGTGGGATTCCGTGAGTGGGAATCGACTCGTAAAAATTGTGATTTAATGTATGTCTATGATTCGGGCGAAATCTCTAAAATAAATGACGCGGCGATTGGTTATTTCCAAACTGTCGTCGGGGGTTATGGTTTGAGTGGTGGAGATGGGGGTGGTGGCGGGGATCTCGTCTTTACGGAGGATGTTGATGAGGATGTTAGGGAACAAGTGGTTCCTGGTGGTAGTATGGTGGCTGCTGCGGCGGATATTGATTTTGATGATATCTAATGTGTGGGATAGGTTTTGTCTAAATCTTTTGTCGATGGGTACATCTTTGGTCGATGGGTACATCTTTGGTCGATGGGTACATCTTTTTGATGATCGGTATTTTTTATGTGACAATATACTCTTTTTATTTTGTTTTTTGAGAACTTGGGGTTTGGGAATGAAATATATGTTATTGTTCTCCAAATAGTAACTTGTTGATGAACTTTGTATTATAGATTTAGTTTGTGGGAATTGAGAACCTTGGGTTTAGTTTTTTGGGTGTTTTTGTGATTTATTACGGAAAATTGAAGCTTATCGTGGGTGTATACTTATAGTAACTTTATATCATGGATTTTTCGAATCTGGTTATTATTGATTTTGACAATTTGATTCCCGGCAATAAATATTATATCCAAAAAATGGAAGATTGGGGTGTTCACCCATCAGGAACTTCGCAAAAATACGGGATTTTCTCTAGGATTCACGAAAACATATTTGCGGTTTTTAGTGAAACATATAATTTCAAGAACCCTTATACAAATGAATATTTGGTAAGTGGTATGGGAGTTGGTACATTTGATTCTTATTGTCATAGATTTCAATTCATATTTTACGAACCCAAATTGGTAACCTATCATAAAAAAGAGAATGAATTGTTGGGAAAAGTCATGGGACATATCACTGGCGATACCTATATGGATGCGTGTATTGGTACACAGGGTTGGATGGGGACTAGGGGGTGATGGGCTTTGTATTATAGATTTATTTTGGGAGAATTGAGAACCTTGGGTTTTGGTTTTGGGGTGGTTTTGGGGTGTTTTTTGATCCATGTTCTCGATTGTAATAGAATATATTGTTTATGGGCATGGATTATAGTAGTAGTATATGGTTTCCGGGCCTTGTATTATACATTTATTTTGGGGAAATTGAGAACCTGGGGTTTGGTTTTGGAGTGATTTTTTGGTGATTGTGTTTTTATCGAATAATATAATTCATTATGGGTGATCATACTGTATGATAAGTGGTTGATGTGCTTTGTATTATACATTTATTTTGGGGAAATTGAGAACCTGGTGCACAGAATGTAGTGATTTTTGGGGTTCTGGTGATTGGTTCTGGTGATTGGTTCTGGTGATTGGTTCTGGTGATTGGTTCTGGTGATTGGTTCTGGTGATTGGTTCTGGTGATTGGTTCTGGTGATTGGTTCTGGTGATTGGGTTATCTTCC
>JACCDJ011674024.1_pt1 | contig 49678 bp, 48 predicted proteins | sample 7444481 | NCBI WGS metagenome assembly JACCDJ01 (sample SAMN15323435, study PRJNA562643) | freshwater metagenome | isolation source: river surface water | place: USA:Blue River Watershed | collected 2017-08-15
CAGAGCCAACTGAAGGCGATCATGGCGATGATTGGTGCACCTGGCGGAACAGTAAGAGCGCCACGACTTCCGATCACCGATCCTGCGAGTTTGACCGCAATCCGAACAGTGCTCAAGGAATTCGATCTCCTTTAGCCTTCTTTAATCTTCGCTTGGATCTTAGTAGGGTGAATAATCTCCCTACTGACTTCTCGAAGGATTTGATGTGAAAGTTAGTTGAGAGTGTTGATTCGATAGACGAAGGAGCATCGCAATGAGCAATTTCCAAGGAGTTGATCACGCAGGTATCGGCGTTGCCGATATGGATGTCGCATTCGACTATTGGATGCACAAGCTCGGTTTCACTGAAGTCTTCTTCGATTACACCGGTCCCGTTCCAGGTCTTGAAGAAATCACAAAGACCAAAGCCACCAAAGCTCGCATTGTGATGCTCGGCCATAAGAACACTACTCGCCTTGGTCCAGGTAAAGTGAAACTCGTTCAACGCCTCGATACCGATCAGGCGCCGCCATATCCAGCCGGAATCGGTTATGGCGAAGTTGGTCTCGCTGAAGTCTGCCTCCACACACTGCATACCGAACAGATCTTCCGAGATCTCGTCGATAACCATGGCGTGAAATCGCTGATGGAGCCACTCTCAGCAGCTGTGGGAGAGCAACAGATCGAACTCGATATTGCTTACTTTGCTGACCCATGGATGGGCAAGGTCGAATTGATCGATTGGAAGGGACTTTGGACATCACGTCCGGCAAAACCACGCATTGAAGGTGTCAATCACGTCGCTTTCGGTGTTCATGACATGAAGGTGACCACCGATTTCTATCAACAACTTGGCTTCACTGATCGAATCTTCGAATCGACCGAATTTTTCGGCCCGATGGCGCCCTGGTACCAAGTGGGTCGACCATTGCCGGGCCACCACATGACACTCTGGTTATCAGGACAAGGAGCCGGCATCGAACCAGTTCGACTTACTCCGCTTTGGGAAGATTGCCGAGGCGAGTGGGGTCACGTTGGTCCCATGGACTTTGGCATCGGCGTGCAGAACATCAAGAAGGCTGTTGAAGAGTTGAAGCGACTCGGAATCGAGATGCACTCAGATATTCAAACTCTTGATGTTGGCGTCTCTGAATTCAAGTACCTCTACTTCAAGGATCCCGACGATCAATACGTCTCGATCGTTGAAACTTCTTACTAGTCGTACCAGCTACGGCGAAGTCTGAAGTTTAGGCGCTCAATCCGCGCTGCGACTTGATCTGCATTCCATCTTTCACCCAGGTCATGCAGGCACGTGTATTAGGAACACCATCAACGACGACGAGGCAATCGAAACAAACACCCATTCCACAAAAGACGCCACGTGGTTGACCTTCGGTAGTTGTGCGCATCGCGACACTTCCCTCAACCATCATCACTGCTGCAACGCTCTCCCCTTCAAATGCAGTGACTCTCTCGCCATCAAGATCGATCGTCACTTCTTTTCCGCGGACAACACTTCCATCTTCAATCCTGAAGCTATGCGCTGCATCCATGATTCGAGTCTGCCAACTTAAGATAAGATTTTCAACATGGCTTCTCAACTCTTCTCACCACTGAAGATTCGTGGAATTGAATTCAAGAATCGAGTCTGGGTAAGTCCAATGTGCCAATACTCGGCCGTTGATGGAGTCGTTGGGTCGTGGCATCTCGTCCATCTAGGTTCATTTGCAACCGGTGGCGTTGGAATGATCATGGTCGAAGCGACAGCAGTGATGCCTAATGGACGTATTTCAATCGGTTGTGCCGGAATCTGGGACGATCGACAGGCAGACGCCTTTAAACCTTCAATTGACTTCGCCCATAGCCAGGGATCCCTCATCGGAATCCAATTGGCTCATGCTGGCCGCAAGGGATCGACGATGAAACCGTGGGATGACCACGAAATCGCAGCTGCCAACGAGGGTGGTTGGGAGACTATTGGGCCGAGTGCGATTGCCTATAAGGATTTCCCTATTCCTCACGAGATGACCATCGATGAGATCAAGGAAGCAGAGAAGGCATTCGTTGCCGCGGCAGTTCGGTCAGAGAAGGTTGGCTTTGACGTGATCGAGCTCCATGCAGCGCACGGTTACCTCTTCCACCAGTTCTTCTCACCGATCACGAATACCCGCACCGACGAATACGGCGGCTCCTTTGAGAATCGGATTCGATTCCTTGTGGAGACTGCGACAGCGGTGCGAGCGGCCATCAAGGAGAGCACACCGCTCTTTGTCCGCATCTCTGCCTCCGACTGGGTGGAAGGTGGATGGGATGTTGCGCAGTCGATCGAACTCTGCAAGATCCTCAAAGGAATTGGCGTCGACTTGATCGATGTCTCCTCCGGTGGATTGGTCCACGACGCGAAGATCACGACTGGACCTGGATATCAAGTGCACTTCGCCCAAGCGGTAAAAGAAGGCGCAGGAATTCTGACCTCAGCGGTCGGACAGATCAATCAGGCTGAACAAGCTGAATCAATAGTTGCCGAGAAGAGATCAGATGCGGTCATGATCGGACGTGAAATGCTTCGTAATCCTCGTTGGGCGATCGCTGCTGCAGAAGAGTTGGGCGAGAAGATTCCATGGTCTCTGCAGTTGGAGAGATCGAGGAGAATCGGAGCACGGAAGTCTCCTCAGTAAGAAATCTCTAGAAACGTGAGAGCGCAAAGGGCGAGATATCTCGCTCTGTCTTTCCATTGAGCACCAACTCGGAGATCAATCGACCCATCAGCGGCGACGCCGTGAATCCCATATATGGATACATTCCAACATAGATGCCAGGCATGCTCTTGATCTCGTCGATGATGGGATTGTGATCCGGAGTTCCATTGCCGACACCGATCCATGTTCTGATCACTCGAATATCTGCGATCTTCGGAACGACTTTGAGGGCGACGCGAAGGTTCGAGCGCAGCGAATCAGGATTGAGAATCGGAACGCCCTGAGAGTTATATCGAGCTGGCCAGCCCCCACCGATCAAGAGGGAGCCAGAGAGCGCTTGCTTGAAAGTCAGTTTCTCGCTGGTGAAGTAGACGAGGTGATGGACGAACTTCTCGATCTGCTCAGTAACGGAGACTTGAACTGGGGCATCATCGATCGGGATGCTCACGCCGATTCCTTGACCTAGGGCTGGGATTCCAGCGTTAGCGCAGATCACTACCTTGCCTGCTCTGAAGGAGCCAGCAGCGCTTTCTATCCGATATCCACTTCCCTCTTTGCGAATGGAATGGACCTTCGCCTGGGTGAAGAGCTTCGCTCCATGATTTTTGGCCGCTGCTGCAAACGAGGGTGCCAAAAGCAGTGGGTTCGCCTTGCCCTCTATTGGACTGATGGATGCACCGATCATCTTCTTTGAAGTATAAGGAGCGACTTCTTGCAACTCTGAAGCACTCATCAATCGAGAGGGAATGCCGATCGAATTCTCCAGCTCGACCTTCTTCTCTAGGTGTCTCATGTTGTTCTCATTTTCAGCGATCATCAAACCGCCATTGCTGGAGACTTCAAGGTCGACACCGAGTTCATCCGAAAGTGTCTTCCAGATAGCAAGGGAATCAGCGAGGATTCCAAGTCCATGTAGGAACGTCTTTGCCCACTCCACACCAAGTTCCTCGAATGGTTCATACTGGATCTGTCCGTGCAAACTTCCAGCATTTCTTCCTGATGCTTGAGTGTTGAGATCGAACTCTTCGAGGAGTGCGACATTCGCACCAGACTTCGCAAGGTTGTAGAGAGTGGAAGTTCCAATCGCTCCGCCACCGATGACGATGATGTCGAATGATTCGTTCATAGCCTTAGCGGTGGACACGCGACTATGATAACCAACAGTCGTAATAGAAATTGTCGAAAGGGTCGCCCTGATGGCTGAAGAATTTCGTGGAAGTTATGGTGTTCTTGTCACGCCATTCACCGAAGGTGGAAAGTCAGTCGATGTCGATGCCTTGAAACGACTTCTTGATTGGCAGATTGCAAGCAACTCTCCTGGTGTGATCATGCTCGGTACGACAGGCGAATTCTTGACCATCTCTGATGAAGAGCGACGACTCATCGTTGATACAACAGTGAAACATATGGCCGGTCGTGGGAAAGTCTTGGTCGGCACGATGAATGCCTACACACCAAACGCGGTTCGTTATTCAGCTGAGGCGCAAGAGTTGGGCGCTGATGGACTGATGATCCTTCCACCTTATTACTACACCCCAACACATGATGAAGTCCATGGCTATTACAAGGCGATCTGCGAAAAGGTCTCCATTCCGATCATGGTCTATAACAACCCCTTCACTTCCCGCATCGATATGCCGGCATCACTCATCGCGAAGTTGGCACGTGATTTCGAGCAGGTTCGCTACATCAAGGAGGCAAGTAAGGATGTCGCCCGCGTCAAGGATGTGATCGATGAATCCGATGGCCTCGTCAAAGTCTTTGCAGGCGAGCGAGTGGTTGAGTCCTACATGCTCGGAGCGACCGGCTATGTGAACCCGTACGCAAATTACATCCCTGAGGCTTCAACCTTGATCTGCGATCTCCTTGCGAAGAAGGAGTATGAGAAGGCAGAGAAGATCTCGCACTACATCAATCGAATCGATCATCTGATCGCGAAGGGTCATCCCCTTTATGGCCATCAGTGCTATTCAAAGGCGCTTGCGGCAGCACGTGGCTATCCCGTTGGCGATGTTCGTCCACCTATCACCACATTCGCATCCCTTGGCGATGAGGGTCGAGATCGATTGAAGTCTTTGATGTCGATGATCGACGAACTCAACGCTCTGCTTCCAAACCTCTAGTCCGCGTCAGAAGGAACTCGAGGGAGCTAGAGCGAAGAAGTAACGACTCGTCCTGCTTGAACGACGAGATCGATATTTCGAAGATTCTGCGGATCTTCGAGAGGATTTCCAGAGAGCGCAATCAGATCTCCTTCGAAACCTTCGCGCACCTGTCCTAAGGAATTCTCTTGACGTATGAGAGCTGCGGCCGTACTCGTAATCGACTGCAGGGATTTCAGAGTACTAAGGCCCGCGCTATGCATCAGGAAGAGTTCGTGCAGCGCAGCAGGAACTCCATCGACCAGATCACCCGGCGGGTAGTCGGTTCCATTGGTCATTCGTAGCTCTGCCTTGATCGCGAGCTTGACGCTTTCAAGATGGCGTTCACTCGCCTTGAGCGCATTTTGAATCGATGGCTCCTCGAAACCCTTTTCTCGCATCCATGATTCAGATCGGGTCACGCAGAGCGTTGGTGAATAGAAGACATTCTTTGCCTTCATTGCATCCACTGTCTCTTGATCCATCACATAGCCATGCTCAAAGGAAGTGACACCCAGGCGGAGTGCCTGCTGAATCGCCTTTGACTCACCAGCGTGGGCAACCACGTAGGTTCCATGCTCCTGGGCTGCTTTGACGACGCCGCTGATCTCCTCATCGGTCATCTCGGGAACATCAGGACTCTCCCCGGCATGCGCGAGGCCACCAGTGATGAAGATTTTGATGTGATCTGCGCCTGCGGCCAACTCTTCACTCGCTGCGCGATAGAAGCCCTCGAAATCCTTCGCATAGGCACAAGCAGAGCCTTTTCCATGTCCATCAGGCGTAGAAATTGCTCGCCCCGCACCAAATATTCGCGGCCCCTCAAACCAACCTGACTTCGAGGCGGCACGGAGCATCAAATCCGCTTGGTTCTGCTCATGAACTGACCTCAACGTTGTGATTCCAGCCTTCAACGCTTCCGTAGCGCGCTGGGCTGAACGATATGCAGTGACCGCTGGATTCTCATTGGGATCGGTTAGAGAGAACGGGAAGACGACAGATAGGTGTGTGTGACAGGAGATCAAACCTGGAAAGAGGTAACGGCCACCGAGATCGATGACCTCTTCACCCTTTTCGAGGCTACTTGCAATGCGTGTGGACTCACCTATCGCGGCGATCTTGCCAGAGCCATCAACTCGAACTGCTTGATTCGCGATGACGCGACCCTCGACGACATCAACAATGTTGGCATTGGCATAAACGGTCATTGAAGATTTCCTTAACGGTTGTTGAAGAGTTAAAAGGTGAGCTGTTTGACTGAAGAGCCTGCCTCTTGCAAGACACAGGAGACCTTACGGCCATCACTCAAGGAGATTTGTAACGGCTCGTTGGTAGCGCACGAGGCTTGTGCGAGTGGACAACGTGGGTGGAAGCGACATCCCGTCGGAGGAAAAGCAGGATTTGGAACATCACCTGGAAGATCGAGTGGCATGAATGCCTTGCCATCAGCATGCGGAATCGCTGACATCAAAGCTTTCGTGTATGGGTGTGAAGGATTGTTCCAAATATCCTCAGTCTTGCCGGTCTCTACGATCTTTCCGAGATACATGACCGCAATGCGATCTGAGATTCTTCGAACGATCGAGAGATCATGGGAGATGAAGATCATTCCCATCTGGAACTCTTCGACGAGATTAACGAGCAAGTTAGCGACCGCTGCCTGTGACGAAGTATCGAGCGCTGAGATCGGCTCATCTGCAACGATGACGCGAGGTGAGATCGCTAGCGCACGAGCAATCGCAATGCGTTGGCGCTGACCGCCAGAGAATTGATGTGGGAAACGATCCACGGCATTTGCAGGTAGACCTACGCGCTCCAGAAGAGCCCTCGCCTTGTTGAGTGCTTCCTCTTTGCTTACGCCTTGGATGATCGGACCATCAGCGATCTGATCCCCAATCTTGCGACGAGGATTGAGAGAACCGTATGGGTCCTGGAAGATCATCTGAAGACTGAGGAAGTGGGCATCTCTCTTTCCGCGCCCGATCTTTGTGACAGATTTTCCATCGAAGGAGACATCGCCTGATGCGCGATCAAGGATTCCAACGATCGCCTTTCCCAGAGTGGACTTACCGCACCCAGATTCACCGACAAGACCGACGATCTCGCCTGCTCCCAATTGAAGATCAACGCCCGCAACGGCACGGACTTTGAGATCTCCACGGGTGTACTCCACCGAGACATCTTTGACATCGAGGATCTGATTGGAACTCATCGCGATCCTCCACTCTCGACGAAAGGATTGACTGAACAGAAGATTCGTCGATCGGCAGAGACTTCAACCTTTGTCGGATCAGCCTTGGAGCAACCATCCTGTGCGAATTTGCATCGTGGATGGAAAGCACAACCGGTTGGGAACTTACCTAACTCCGGTGGCATGCCTTCAATTGCAAGGAGGCGCTTACCGCTCGTCTGGGAATCGGGAAGCGCATCAATGAGGCCGCGCGTATATGGGTGACGTGGTGCGGTTAGGAGTTGTCCCGTAGGACCTGTCTCCACTTCAGCACCGGCATACATGATGAGAAGTCGGTCAGTCAGTGCAGAGAGCACTCCAAGGTCATGGGTGATCACCATGACGGAGAGGTTGTTCTTCTTTCGTAGGTCATCAAGAAGTGTGAGAATTCCAGCTTGAACGGTCACATCGAGCGCTGTTGTTGGTTCATCAGCGATGAGAAGCTTTGGGTCGCAAGCAAGTGCCATCGCGATTGCGATACGTTGACGCATACCACCCGAGAACTGGCTTGGATGAGCCTTGAGAGCGGCAGCTGGATCCGGAATCTTGACTGTATCGAGAAGTTCTAACGCCTTTGCGCGAGCGGCATCCTTGGAGACCTTGCGGTGGTGGCGCAGGTGCTCGGTCAGTTGAGTCTCGATGGTGAGCATCGGATGGAGAGAAGTCATCGGATCCTGGAAGATCATCGCGACATCTCGACCACGAATCCTACGAAAGTCCTTCGGTTTGAAATCGATCAACTCTTCACCGTTGAATCGAATCGATCCGCTCGCCTTACCCTTATAGGGAAGGAGGCCGAGGATGCTCAGTGCGGTCATGGTCTTTCCGCTACCACTCTCCCCTGCGATTCCAAGGATCTCGCCAGAATTGACATCGAATGAGAGTTTGCGGACGGCATCAGCAGGGCCGCTGCCCGTCATCAAGGTGACCGTCAGGTCACGTACGGAGAGAAGTGTCATTAGTCGCGCAGCGCCTTCGCAGTACGAGGATCAAGTGCGTCACGCAGCGCGTCGCCGATGAAGTTAAAGGCAAGAACAGCACTCAAGATAGCGAGGCCTGGGAAGAGCCCGACCCACCAGCGATCGAAGTTCACTGCACCCATCGAGACCATCGAACCCCATTCCGCTGCTGGTGGTTGCGCACCAAGACCGAGGAATGAAAGACCCGAGAGAAGAAGAAGAGCATTTCCAACTTCCAAAGAGGCCAAGACGAAGACCGGTCCAGCCAAGTTGGGGCGAAGATCGACGACCAACGTTCTTACCGAGGACGAGCCCAATAACGATGAGGCCGTGACATAGTCGTTCTGTTTGGCATTGAGAATCAATCCGCGCACCAGACGTGCATAGACCGGCCACGAGACGATCGTGATCGCGATAACCGCATTCCTGATCTCTGGTCCAAGCGCTGCCGCCACTGCCATAGCAAGGACGATCGCTGGGAAAGCGAAGAACATGTCGGTAAGGCGCATGATGATCGCATCCACTCGCCCACCGAAATATCCAGAGATGCCGCCAATGACGGAACCTAAGAGCGCGGAGAGAACGACTAAGAGAATCGAATATGGAAGCGAGATTCGAGCCCCGTAGATCACGCGACTGAGGATGTCACGATTGAGCTCATCGGTTCCCATCCAATGGAGTGCGCCAGGAGTTGCAAACTTCTCAGCATCTTGAGCCAATGGATCATATGGAGCTAACCACGGGGCAAAGATCGCAGCGAAAATCCATAATCCGATGGTCACAACCCCAACAACCGCAAGCGGTTGCCTCCAGATTGAATTCACATTCTTCTTTCGCTTCAACTTCATCACTGTTCCGCCTTACGAAGTTGAGGATCGATGACTCGATAAAGAATATCGACGATGAGATTCATGGTGATGTAGACAGTGGCAACAACCATGCTCACTCCCATGATGCCCGGGAGATCGAGGCCGACAGCAGCCCGATAGGCATACTGACCAAGACCAGGCCAGGAGAAAACATTCTCTACAAGAACGGAGCCTGCCATGAGGCTCGCAAAGGAAACTCCTGCAACGGTGATGATCGCAAGGAGTGCTGGACGGAGGACATGGCGACGAATCACGGTGAACTCGGATAGTCCTTTGGCTCGAGCAGTCCGCACATAGTCGTTTCCAAGGATTTCTAGAACGGAAGCACGCGTGAAACGAGTGAGAACACCAACTGCGTAGATTGCGAGGACCAACGCTGGCAAGAGTAGATAAGAGAACGCCTGCCTGAATGTCGAAAAATCACCAGCAATGAGCGCATCGATAGTAAAAAGCCCAGTGACGGTGGGAGGAGCTTCTGCACCTGGGTCTAAACGACCGGTTCCAGGCGCCCATCCGAGGACGAAGAAGAAGACATAGAAAGCAACAAGCGCAGTCCAAAAGGTCGGCATCGAAACACCGGTAAGACTAAAAACTCGAATGATCTGATCTGGGATGCGATCTCGCGTCACTGCAGAGATTGTTCCAAGAACTAATCCCATGAACAGGGCGAATATGACCGCGATCAATGCGATTTCCATGGTTGCTGGGAAATATTCCTTGAGATCCTCGGTTACGGGTCGCTTACTGGAGAGCGATATTCCAAGGTTTCCCTGCACCAGGTTTTGTACATATTTCACATATTGAACAGGCACCGGCTGATCGAGCCCGAATTCCTTCTCAAATGCAGCGACAATGGTCGGATCGCTATATGCGCTTTGACCGAGATTGGCTGCGACAGGATCACCCGGTACCAACTGAGTGATGGAGAAGGAGATGAACGTCATTCCAAATATCAAGAGAATGCTGGTGACGATTCTTTTGATGATAAATGGAGCGAAGCCAGTGCCCCGGATGATCTTCCTTACGAAAGAAACATTCGATGACACTGGCTTCACGTCCTTTACTTGGTTTACCTAATCGAGATTACTTCACCTCGGCGAGGTTGACCTTCCAGATTGGGTGATCAGAAACGCCAATGACCGACTTGTTGGCCACGACGATTGCTGCTGGCTGGACGAGAGGGATAAGCGGGCTGCGCTTGTTCATCTCGAGCTGCCACTCACGGAAGATAGCTGCGCGCTTCTTAGCATCGGTTGCAACCGCTGCCTTTGCACGAAGGTCTTCAATCACCTTGTCCTTACCGGCAACCCAACCCATGCGGAGACCAACCTTGGTTCCTGGGCTGAAGCTCTCGGTGTAGTTAGTTGAGTCTGGCCAGTCTGGACCCCAGAGCCATAGACCCATTTCTTCCTTATTCTCACGGTAGAGAGGAAGTGAGACAGCGATTGGAGCACCTGCGAGCTTGGTCTTGAAACCAACTGCGCGAAGATCCTCGTCGACAAGAGCTGAAAGCGAAGCGAATGAAAGACCATTCACTGCGCCACCATCGCCCCAGAAGCCGATCTGGATTGGAGTGTCCTTGACGCCGCAGGCATCAAAGGCAGCCTTAGCGCGAGCGGTATCTTGCTTGATCGCATCCTTCTGCTTGAGAGCACCCGAGAAGAAGCTTGGGATGATTCCAGGAGCCTGGATCGCACCCTTACCTGCATAACGGACGATCTTGTTGTAGTTGATGCCGTAACGAACAGCCTCAATACACTTTGGATTCGAGGTGAACTTTGTTGCCTCAGAGAATGTTGGGTTTTGGCTCAAGTAGACGAAGAAGACGTTTGATGCCTTTCCTTCGATGACATTGACTTTATTGCCCAATCCTTCAGCCTGATCTGGGGAGAGATCTACCGCAATGGAAGAAGTTCCCTTGATCGCGTTGAGGCGCTGGACGTTGACCGGAACGTTGCGAACAACGATTCGATCATACGCAGCTGGAGTTCCCCAATACTTCTTGTTCTTCTCAAGGACAACCTCTGTTGTGAGGTTGAATGACTTGAGGACATATGGACCGCTACCTGCTGATTGCGTCTTGAGGAACTCAAGAGCCTTGTCTGCAGTGTTTGCATCGGCAGCATCAGATCCGCCATTCGCCTTCACTACCTTGCTGTTGAGAATACCAAGAGCAGGTGAAGTGACGATTGCAAGAACCTGTGGTGCTGGATTCTCAGTGGTGAGAACAACAGTCTTTGCATTCGGTGCCGAGACAGTGATTCCGTTCATCAAGGAAGAAGGATTGCCCTTGACGTTCTTGAGTCGGTTGAGTGAGAAGACGACGTCTGCTGATGTGATCTTCGATCCATCAGAGAACTTCGCCTTTGGGTTGAGAGTGAATGTGAACTCTGTTGCATTTGCGTTCACCTTCCACTTGGAAGCAACACCAGGAATTGGTGTTGATGCATCTCCACCCTTGTAGGTGAGGAGCGTCTCATAAAGAGCACGATTGATCATGTTTCCAGTTTGTTCGAATGATCGTCCTGGATCAGTCGAAGTCAACTGGAAGACAGTCTCAACTGTAAGTGTCTTGGTCGCAGCGTTTACTGGACCGGAGACAGCAACAGTTGAAACGAGTGCTGCTGAGAAAACAATTCCCAACACTCGCTTGAAGGTTACCTTCATCTGTTATTTGTCCTTTCAGGTTTTCGGGTCACACAGTGCGATCACCCGAATGGATCACAAAGCGTGTCGAGTGGGGTGAGTCTGCCGATTATTGATAGAGAAATCAATAATCTTCATGTTCGTTATACGGACTCTCGGTAGGTTTTCAGATGTAACGAAAACTTTATAAAGTCAAGAACTCATCAGTAAGTGAAGCAAAACTAGTTTGCAATCAAGTCCGTCGTGAATTCATTGATCTTTCGGCCACCGCTCTCTTCAACGACGATGATGTCCTCTACGCGAACTCCAACTCGTCCCGGCCAGAAGACAGATGGCTCGATGGTGAAAGTCATTCCCACTTCCAAGGGAGTGTCATCTTCTTCAGAGATATAGGGATACTCGTGGACATCCAATCCGATGCAATGTCCGGTGCGGTGGCGGAACCAATCTCCATAACCACCTTCGACGATCACATCGCGAGTCGCCTTATGTACCTCAGATGCCAACGCCCCTGGTCTTGTCGCTGCGATTCCAGCAGCTTGCGCATCCATGACCAACTTGTAGACCTTCTCATATTCCGCGTTGGGATCTCCGACGTGGATGGTGCGACCGAAGTCTGCGCAGTAACCATCGATCACTGAACCGAAGTCGAAGGAGACTCCCATTCCGGCTTCGATGGGATTGCTGGTTCGACGATCCGAGGCATCGCGCTTGTTCTTCGGTCCCATCGACCAGACCGCGGTATCGAAAGATTCAGTCTTCGATCCAAGGTTGTTCATCTGAAAGTTAATCTCACTCTTGAGGTCCAGTTCGGCGGTACCTGCCAGGACGCGACCTTTGACGTTATCGAGGACACCGTCGACGAGATGGCATGCCTTTGTCATCAAAGCGATCTCTTCAGGGCTCTTGATACGGCGAAGCTTGTTGACAACCTCTTCTGCATTGACGATCTCTGCGTCTGGAAAGACCTTGATCAAGTTGATCATCGTCTCGCTCCAGGTTCGCGCAGAGACTGCGATGCGCTTGACCGGTCCGAACTTCTTGGCTACCTGCGAGAACTTTGCATAGGCATCATCAAGTTCAGAGACTGTCGTTGTATTGGTATCGACGCCATTGGGTGAATCGAATTCGACGATCATTCTAGGTAGAACGAAGTGCGGGTCGTGGTTTGGATGCAAGAAAGCACCTGCTACCCAGTGGTGGGTATAGGCGACGTTTCCGAATGTGACCACTCGTCGCTCAGTGCCGGTCAGATAGTCAAGGTCGGCAGAATGCTTCGGGAGGAAGATCAAATCAATGCCTCGATCTTGCATCAAGGCATATAACTTCGCTCTACGCTCTTTGTAATCAAACATTCTGCTGACCTCTCTCGTAATTTCTTCTTGAGTTCTCTTTTTCTATCCCTTGTTCTTCAATTACTCTGCGAGTGGAAGTTCGTCCTCATGATTGTGAACGAGCTGCCATCCTTGATCAAACTTCTTCCACACTCCGGTGTTTCGAACCTCGCGCGCCGGAAGGGCGTTGTTCACATAGATGACATTGAGGTAGTGACGGGCAACTGCCATATCTCCGTAGATGGTGATCACAGGGTCGGTCGCATCGATCCGCTCTACCTGTGGTGCGCTTGGATCTTGCGGACGGCGAGCACGGACTTCATTGAGACCCTTGAGTCCAAATGCGAGATCTCGTTCGCTTGAATCCCAGACGGTGCAATCCTCGTGGATGAATTGGTCGATCTTCGGGCGGTTCTTCTCGATGAAGCCTTCGTACATCGTCAAGACACCGTTCCAGATATAGCGCTGATCGTCGTTCATTACTTATTCCCTTTCGCTTCTGAACCGGTGCGCGACTTGCGTTCTTCGATCGCGACCAGATCGCTTACATCGCCGAGGTATTCGAGTCGCTGCAACGAGATCGGCACATTCCCGTTGAGCCATAGGTAATCATGGAATTCTTGGATCTTGAATCCATCTCTGAGCTTCTCGATCGCATCGGAATAGAACTTGATGATCTGGGTCTTTCCGATTTGATAGGTCAAGGCTTGGCCAGGACTGGAAGCGAAGAAGACGGCCTCGTCGTAGGCGGTGCCATGATCCATAGGCACCTTCTTCTCGAGGTAGGCGGTTGCGGTCGGGATATCGATCTCACCGATCGCGAGATTGACGTCAACGATCACGCGCATCGCACGCAACTTCATGAAGTTGTACATCAAAGTCTGCGAATGCGGCGCATCGTCGAAGAGTCCCGCCGCCAGCATCAACTCCTCGTTGTAGAACGCGATTCCCTCGTTACTCCCTGAGTCGTAGTAGTGACGACGAAGCGGGCGCGGATGACGCCATGAGAGGGCGAGCTGTTGATAGTGCGCACCTTCATGAACGATGCCGGCGCGGGTATCGCGGGCGTTGGCGATATAGAAGTATGGAAGGTCCTTATGTGGATTGGGCACATACGAATATCCATCTTCATCGACACGAGATGGTCCGGTGAGGTCATCAGTGACGCCTAGCCAACGAATTGGAACCAGGTAGGCAGGAATCGGAGCGTTGAGGTAGTGCTTCAAAGTATCTGGTTGAGAGAGGATTCCTTCTTTTACGTAGAACTCTCGAACACTCGCCTCTGCACGCTTCTCATTCGCAACCTGTTCTTCCGCTGTCGCAGGGATAGCAGTCACGGGTTGAGCACGATGCTTATTCCTAGAGAGGGATTCAAGGGTGACAGCACGCTCCCACTCGATGAATCCGACTGCTCGCATCTCTTCAGGGGTGTACGGAACTAAAGCGATGTTGTCGAAGAACCATTGATACATCTCACGGCCAATGGCTCGAATCGGAGCCATTGATTCCTTCGAATCGATCAGCCACTCTCGATAGGCGACGAAACTTGCGATGGCTACCTCGCTGCGCTCCTGTAACTCCTTGCCAAGATCAGGGGAAGCCAGGGGAAGCAGGTGTGTGATGGTCTCTCTCACCTGAGATTCAATATTTCCCAAGAGTTCGATCGCTACCTCTGCATAGGCCTTGATTGCATGGCCATCGAGATTGGAACGTCCCTCTTCAAGGATTCGTGGCGTCTCAAAGAGTACGAGCGAGACCTCTTTAAGGATCGCTTCTGTGATTCGAGGTGGCAAGAGATGATCGAAGAGGACGCCAATGCTCTGGTCGATATAGAACCGTGGTTGCTCTTGCCAGATCTTCAAGTGATCGAGTTCCCAGAGCGCACGATGGATTGCGCTACCGATCAATCGATATTCAACATAGCTCTCGATATCGACCTTCGGCGCGGAAGGGGTTCCGGCATTGATTCCATTGAATCTGTTTAGGAATTCACTGACATCCTTGCGGTAACGAGCAACATCATCTTTCGACCAGCGAGGAGTCCAGCCTTGTGGCCGCTCGATACGAGGAATGTCATCGTGCGAGCGTGGTTGTTGCACTCTGCGCCAATTCCAAAAATCTTCACCTAATCGCGCGATCTCTTCACTCAGTGACATTCTCTGCAACTCTCTTCTTGTATTTACTCTCTGGCCCGCTCAGAGCATCACTCTATCTAGCAACTCATCCGTAGTGATAGAGCCGTATTGGATTGCAGATTGGGATTCGTATTGCGAACAGGTAGCATTACCAGCCGAGATTAAGTTTCGGTCTCCCATTGAGATATTGGTTGGGCCAGGCGATGGAAATCTCTTCGGCTGGGATCAGATCGCGCAACTCGATCGCAGCATTGAGTGCCCAATTCGGATTGCGAAGTAGTTCACGTCCCAACATCACCGCATCGGCCTCACCGCCCACGATGATCTGATTGGCAGCTTTCGCATCGGTGAGCAAACCCACTGCAACTGTCGGAACGCCGCTGATTTCACGAATCTCCTTCGCGAAGGGAACCTGATAGCCAGGTCCCAAGGGATAGGTGATCTCGGTCTTGATTCCTCCAGAGGATGCGTCAATGAGGTCGACGCCAAGCGGTAAGAGTTCCTTGGCCAATTGGGCGCTATCCCCTACGCGCCAGCCACCTTCGATCCAATCGTCAGCAGAGAGGCGAAGGAAGAGCGGATGTGTCTCGGGCCAGACGCTTCGAATCGATGCCACGACCTCGCGCAGAAAACGAGTTCGGTTCTCGAAGCTACCGCCGTACTCATCACTTCGCTGATTCGTGATCGGAGATAGGAAGGAGTGGATGAGATAGCCATGGGCCCCGTGAATTTCGACCACGTCAAAACCGGCATCGAGAGCATGTGAGGCTGCGTTGCGATAATCAACGATGATCTTCTTGATCTCATCGATCTCAAGGGCCTCCGGCTTGGGAAGCTTTCCGAAGGCGATGTCGGAGGGGGCCTTTGCCACCCAACCACCTTCAGATGGAGCTACATACTGCTGGCCTTGCCAAGGAGCGGTGGTCGATCCCTTCTGCCCAGCATGCCAGAGTTGAATTCCGATCTTTGATCCTTGGGAGTGGACGAAATCCGTGATCCGTCGCCAAGCTTTTGCTTGATCGGAGTTCCAGATACCGGTATCCATCAAAGTAGAGCGCGCTTCGGGAGAGATTCCACTTGCCTCAGTCATCAAGAATCCAACTCTTCGTATTGCGTACTGAGAGAGGTGGGCGAAATGCCAATCATTGGGCATGCCATCCACCGCAGAATACATGCACATCGGCGAGAGCCAGATTCGATTGGGAATGAGAAGGTCGCGGATCTTCATGGGTGTGAAGAGATGCGGCATGTCGTTACTATACAAGCAGATGAATGCTGAATTATCTGGGAAGAAGTTTTTCAATTTCGTTTCAAGTTCTAGTTCGAGGAGAGTAGGAAATCATGACCGTCAATAACAAGGATCTGAAGAGCGTTGGTGCGCATGTCGTATCTGCAGCAGATGAACTTGCGAAGGTGCTCTCTTCCACGACTTCCATGGATTGGCAGTCGCAGACTCCCGACTTGGCATGGACACAGACCCAAACAGCGATCCACACGATGCGCGCTTGTCTTGAATACTCCTATCAAGTTGTTGGTAAGAAATTGGATACCTATCAACCGGTGCTCTTCGAACGAAAAGAGAGCGCAACTCCAACTGACTATCTACTGATGATCCCCACCGCTGCGCGAGTACTCTCTCGCGTCGTCGCGACTGCAGAGCCCGAGGATCGCGCTTGGCATGCCTATGGTGAATCCGATCCGATTGGATTTGCTGCGATGGGCGTTGTGGAAGTGAGCGTTCACACCTATGACCTTGCCAAGGGCTTTGGCATGGAATTCACACCACTCGATGCGCCGAGTGAATTCGCGATCACGCGACTCTTCGCCGATACCGTCGAGACCAATGATGAATTCGCCAAGGAGAGTTGGGGTAAGCAAATGCTCTGGTACGCCGGACGAATCGAACTTGCTGGCCTTTCGCGTCGTGAAGGCTGGAAATGGAATGGACGAGTTCGTTAACTCGCAGCTTTAGTTCTCCATACCCTTCCTCCGACGAGGAAGAAGAAGATCGAGATGGCGAGCAGCGGCAGGATCAAAGCTGCGAAGTCATTCGGTGATGCGCCTTCGATTGAGTATCCAAGTACCGGCGGAAAGATGAAACCTCCACCCATGACAGCGAGCATGAGGAGTGTTGTTCCACCTGGAAAATCTGGCGTGCGCTTTGCGACCCAGCTCGATGTGTTGGGAAAAATGGGTCCAAGGAAGAGCCCTGAGATGATGAGGGCAACTAACGGAAATGATTCATTCCCCCAGGCAAGAGTGAGTGGAACTGCGGTGGCTGTGATCATCACCAAGACGATCGATTCTGCAGAGACTCTCGTTGAGAGCCAAACGCCGAGGAATCTGCCTGCAGTGAAGAGAAGATAGAAGACCGAACTAAAGAGAGTCCCTTGCTCCAGAGTCAAACCAGTGTTCACCGCAACCGTTGGAATCCAAGCGCCGATCGAATTCTCAAGTCCTGAGTAGAAGACGACTCCGATGATCACCAAGATCAATGGGATCGGCTTGTGATTGCTCTTCGTTCCACTCTCGCGCTTGGCAAATCTCCAATGGGCATCGGGAAAACGCCAGGAGGTGGCTAACGCTCCGAGGACCGAGAAGGTCACGATGAATGGAATCCGATCGGCACCGAATAGAGAGATCATCAACGGTCCAACAAGGGCACCGACTCCTGTCGCAGCTGATACGACATTCATTCGAAAATGTGAGGCGTTGGCCGAGCGGGTGATCAAGAGCAGGAATGCAATTCCAGTTCCGCCGTAACCAAATCCACCCAGAGCGGCGAAGAGCGCCATCACGATCTCATTGGGGCTTAGGAAGATTCCGATGAATCCGATCAATGTGAGAACGATGCCGTTGCGTACGAACCAATGGAGGTCGTGCGACTTGCTCATCGCTTGAACCGTGAGCGTGCCGATCAGGGTGTGGAAGAGGTAGAGACCATAGATCACTCCCATGGTTGAGAGCGGGATGTCGATCTCTTTCGCCAACCAAGGAACGATCGCACCCCAGCAGGTGCTGGTGAACCCCATCATTGCGAAGGATGTTGTGACTTTGCCGAATCCAGATCTCGTCAATTCCTTCGCGCCACTCATGATGCGCACCATAACAAAGAAAAGAATTTAGATGACGAAAGTCCCTACGAAATCCTTCTCGGTTCTCGCTGCAACATCGTTGGTTACTAGCGCGTTCGCTCCGATCTTCGCACCATCTCCCACCGTCACTGCGCCAAGGACTCGAGCTCCTGATCCGATGATCACTCGATTGCCGATCGTCGGATGACGTTTGCCGCGATCTTGCGACCTCGCCCCAAGTGTCACATCGTGATAGAGCATCACATCGTCACCAACGATCGCAGTCTCTCCGATCACAACTCCCATTCCATGGTCGATGAAGAAGCGTCTTCCGATTCTGGCACCGGGGTGTATTTCGATTCCGGTCTGACGGCGAATGTGATTCGAATAGATCCTCGCAATCAGATAGAGCTTGTGGCTCCAGAGCCAATGCGAGACTCGGTGGCCCCAAATCGCGTGCAAGCCGGGATATGCAAGGAAGACCTCTAAGCGATTTCGAGCGGCAGGGTCTCGCTCCATTGCATTGTCGATATCTTCCAGGATCCGACCGATGATCGGGATTCTCTTCATCATTGATCCATCAAGTCCTTGTAGAGGATCGTGGAGAGATAACGCTCACCGAAGGAAGGAATGATCACGACGATCGTCTTGCCATTCATCTCCGGGCGCTTGGCAACTTCAGTCGCGGCCCAGAGCGCTGCTCCCGCTGAGATACCGGCGAGGATCCCCTCTTCGGCCGCAGCGCGACGTGCATAAGCCACCGCATCATCTGCTTCGACATCGATCACTTCGTCATAGACCTTGGTATCGAGGATCGGTGGAACAAAGTTCGGACCGATACCTTGGATCGGATGGCCGCTTGGCTTTCCACCATTGAGGATCGGCGATGCGGCAGGCTCGACTGCGAAGACCTTGATCGAGGGTTTACGTTCCTTGAGGACTTGGCCGATTCCGGTGATCGTTCCGCCGGTGCCGATTCCGGCAACGATTGCGTCGACTGTCCCATCGGTATCTCGCCAAATCTCTTCAGCGGTGGTCTTTCGGTGGATCTCAGGATTCGCTTCGTTTTCAAATTGGCGAACCAAGACTGCACCTTCACGGCCCAACTCTTCCGCCTTGGCAATCGCACCCTTCATGCCTTCTGCTGCTGGAGTGAGAACAAGCTCCGCTCCGAAGGCGCGCAGTAGTGCTCGACGTTCTTTCGACATCGAATCCGGCATGGTGAGGATGGTCTTGTAACCGCGAGCGGCACCAACCATGGCGAGCGCGATTCCGGTATTTCCTGAGGTCGCCTCAACGATCGTTCCACCGGGCTTGAGTTGTCCGCTCTTCTCTGCGGCATCGACCATCGCGATGCCGATGCGATCCTTGACAGTGCTGGTTGGGTTGTAGAACTCCAACTTCGCCAACACCGTTGCACCTGCACCCTCGGTCATTCGATTGAGCCGAACGAGTGGCGTGTTGCCAAAGATTTCTGTGATGTCGTTGTAAATCTTCATTTCTCTCTCCTTGAATTCTCTCTAAAGACTTCCTTGCGGATTGGATATCGATGCGCAACAAGAACTCGGCTACTGATCAGCCGAATGAGTCAATGAATTAACAGCAACTATCGGTGCCGACGCGACCGAAGTCGATGATGCGACGTCGCGTGAAATACCAATTCGGCAACGAAAACATGGCGATATTCTCTCGGGGGAAAAGAATTTTCGCTACTCGCGAACTCCTTGCAAGTAAGCCGGCTCTAGATTTGCTCACGCCAGAGTGAAGTCAATGGCAACCTACGATCCTTACCGAAGGCCAAATGTGAGACTTTCGTACCTGGCGGATATTGCCTTCGTTTGTATTCAGCGCGATCGACCATGGTGATGACCCGTTGCGCCAACTCCTTGGCGAAGCCAGCGCCGGTGATCGCCTCGATCGAGCCGTTCTGCTCTATATATATAGTCAGGATCTGATCCAAGATCGGATATTCAGGGAGTGAGTCACTGTCCTTCTGATCGGGCCGCAGCTCGGCACTTGGCTCCTTCGTGATCGAACTGACCGGAATCGGTGGCACCTGACCCTCTTCTTCTGCAAAAGCATTCCGCCACTTCGCCAACTTCCAGACATCGCTCTTGAAGATGTCCTTGATCGGGGCGAATCCTCCAACGGCATCGCCGTAGAGAGTGGAGTAACCAACCGCCAACTCTGATTTGTTGCCGGTAGCCAAGACCAAGTGGCCTCGCTGATTGGAGATACCCATCAAAGTCGTCCCTCGAACACGAGCTTGCACATTCTCTTCGGCGAGACCAGTGAGTTCAGTGGCAGCGAGAAAAGCATCAACCATAGGTTGGATGGGCACTACTTCATAGTTGAGACTGAGATTGATAGCGAGTTCTTTTGCATCATCGAGCGAATGTTGTGAGGAGTATCGACTTGGCATCGATACGCCATAGACGTTCTCTGCACCAATGGCATCTGCGGCCAGCGCAGCGACGAGAGCAGAATCGATTCCTCCGGAAAGTCCGAGTAAGACCGAGGTGAAACCGTTCTTGCCCACATAATCTTTCAGCCCCATGACGAGGGCAGACCAGACCTCTGCTTCATCCGAAAGATGGATCGCAACTCCCGGTACCAACTTTTCATAGGGAGGAAGTGGTCCATCCGTGATGACGAGATCAGGAGTCGAAGAGAAGGCTCTAAGGTCAAGGTCAACGACCATCAGCCCTTCTTCAAATTGCGGAGCGCGAGCGATGACTCGACCTGCTGCATCGACCACGATGGAATCTCCATCAAAGACCAGATCATCCTGTCCGCCGGTCATATTCACGTAGCAGAGGGGCGAGCCCATCTCAATCGCTCGACGTTGTACTAAGGCAAGTCTTTGGTCGTCCTTACGACGTTCATAGGGCGAGCCATTGATGACTGCGAGCAGACCCGGAGATCTTTCGGCCAACTGAGTCATGGCATCGCCGCCTTGCCAGATGTCCTCGCAGATGGCAATCGCAACATCAACTCCGCAATGGCGAAAGATCAGAGTGCTGTTGCCGGCTTCGAAGTTTCGATATTCATCAAAGACGCCATAGTTCGGAAGGTGCCTCTTGGTGTATCGAGCCCTCACCTCTCCACGATGAAGGACTGCGGCGCAATTACGTGCCAGGTTGCTCGTGCCCCGATCAAGGTAGCCGACCACGATAGCCATCTCTCCCAGACCTTCTCCCACGAGGGTGGAGGCGAGTTCCTGTAAGGCCGCGCTCGAAGCCTGTTGCAACGATGAACGCAAGCTCAAGTCTTCGACTGGATATCCAGTGACCACCATCTCTGGCAAGAGAAGTAGATGTGCACGATGAGCTCCCGCCTTTCGCGCGTTATCCATGACCAGATCGAGGTTGTACTTGATGTCGCCCAACCGAGGGTTGATTTGAGCAAGAGCTACCCGCATCTGCGTCATCGCAGTACTTTCCACTCGAGATGCAGAGTTCGAATCAGGCATAGATTCAAGAGTACTATCTCGACTGAGATCACTAGAGTTCTTAACTAGTTGCACCCGGAGACCAGAGCCTGGCTTCGAGGATAGGGAGTCAGATGAGCAATTACCCCAGCCACCGTCGCGTCACGATCCATGACCTATCTACGTGGAAGCGCGAGGGCAAGAGATTCGCTGCACTCACTGCATATGACGCACTCACTGCAAGGGTCTTCGATGAGGCCGAAATCCCTCTCCTTCTCGTTGGCGATTCAGCGGGCAACAACTTCTTGGGTGCGCTCGACACCATCCCGGTCACCATGGAGGAGATGATCCCGCTCGCACGAGCAGTCGTTCGAGGCAGCTCTCGTTCGATGGTGATAGCGGATATGCCATTCGGCTCCTATGAAAGATCCAATGATCAAGCCCTCGAGAATGCGATCCGTTTCATGAAAGAGGCGGGCGTCAATGGAATCAAATTGGAAGGTGGGGTACGCGTCGCCTCGCAGGTGCGCGCCCTTGTCACTGCCGGGATTCCAGTGATGGGACATATCGGACTCACGCCGCAATCTGTCAACGCTCTCGGTGGATATCGCGTCCAAGGCAGGGGTGAGACTGCTCAAAAAGTGATCGACGATGCGCTGATTTTGCAGTCCGAAGGAGTCTTCGCCATCGTCCTGGAGATGATTCCAGCAGAGTTGGCCGCGCAGATCACTTCTCAATTGACTATTCCGACCATCGGAATTGGTGCCGGCGCCCAGTGTGATGGACAGATTCTGGTCTGGAGTGATCTTCTCGGACTCAACGCGAAGCCACCCAAATTTGCCCCGAAATACCTTGATTTACGAAGCGTTATGAACGCGGCAGTAACTAGATGGCGTGATGATGTTGCATCGGGAAGATTCCCGGGTGAGGAACACACATTCCACTGATCGCTCTCGAGGGGCCGAAAATTGGGATTTTGGGTCCGATTTTGGGTCGATTTTGAAAAATTTTTTAATTTTTTTTTTCACCACTTTTCGCCCCTTTTTGATGACAAAGCGGTCTCTTCATATGGGTCAAAAAACCTTGATAAATAAGGGTTTTCTGCGATTTCATCACTTAGAACATATCGAGTGGCGAAAACCTGGATGCGACACGCCATCGAGTAAATCTCAAAATATGCTAGAAAAAATCCGCGTGAACTGCCACGCTTTGCCCTGAACAGGTCCGGTGACGGATCGGACCATTCTGATAGGAGAACCACGTGGCTGCAAAGCGTCGTAAGAAGGCTGTTGCTAAGGCTGCAGCGCCTAAGCGTCGTAAGAAGGCTGCCGTAAAGGCTGCTGCTCCAAAGCGTCGCAAGAAGGCTGCTGCAAAGACCGCAGCGCCAAAGCGTCGCCGCAAGAAGGCTGCTGCAAAGACCGCAGCGCCAAAGCGTCGCCGCAAGAAGGCTGCTGCTAAGAAGGCAGCGCCAAAGAAGGCTGCTAAGAAGGCACCAGCAAAGAAGGCAGCTCCAAAGCGTCGTAAGAAGGCTGCTAAGAAGAAGTAAGCCTGCGCTTTAAGAAAAAACCCGCCGAGATTCTCGGCGGGTTTTTTTATGCCTGATTCTTGAACTCTTCCCGTAGCCCGGTTTCAATGCGATCGAAGAGGGTTGCCATGCTTTCTTGATCCTTGACGCTGAGTCGGTCGAGGAATCGCTCTCTCACCGATCGAACATGATCCGGTGCCGCCTTAACGATCGCTCTAAAACCTTTATCTGTCATAACAGCCCACGAACCTCGCTTATCCTCGGTGCAGGCTTGCCTCGTCACCCATCCGGCCTTTTCCATCACTGTGATTCGATGTGAGAGTCGTGATTTGGAGAGCATCGCTATCTCTGCCAACTCAGACATTCGAAGTCTTCGACCCGGGGCTTCACTCAATTGTGCTAACACTTCGTAATCCGCCATGGAGAGATCATGACCTTCGAGATCGAGGTCAAGTGCATCGAGGAGGCGCCTCGATGTGATGATGTAGGAGCGCCAGGCCTTCATCTCCCTGGAATTGAGCCATTTAGGCTCTTTCTTCGCCATGGCCAAAGATTACTTGAAATTTCAACTACACGCAGACCAGACTCACTTAGTTCGATACCCTTCCTCCCATGTTTGGTTCCGGCTATGAAGCAAACACTTCCGCTAGCAATACCTCCCGTCCTCGACTCTGGCGATGGCTCCTTGGAACCACGCTCATCGTTCTCATCTGGCAGGTAGGTGGACTTGGACTGATCCTTGGATCGGCGAGCTTCTTCGAGGTGCCGGTGGAAGACCTTGAGACTTTTCCAGGTGTTGCGCCATGGAAAGCAGGATTCATAACCCTGATCTCCTTCCTGCCACTCTTCCTGATCGTTGCTCCGCTCTATCCGCTCTTGCTCCGCCTCCCCGTCAAGCGATTGATCACTGACCGCGAAGAGATCTCCATCAAACGTATCGTTCATGGCTTCCTGGCGATGAGCGCGCTCGTCATCCCACTCTCAGCGATCGATCTCCTCATCAACGAGGAGCAATACAGGTACACCTTCGAATGGAAGAGCTTCTGGCCCTATCTCCTCGTCGCACTCACGCTGCTTCCGATCCAAACCACAGCCGAAGAGTTTCTCTTTCGAGGATGGCTCCTTCGATGGAACAACAACCCGCGATGGCCGATCTGGAGCGTGGCGATTCTCAATGCATCTCTCTTCGCATTGCCTCATATGTTCAACCCAGAGATCAAAGGCGAATACATCCTCGCCTTCCTCTACTTCGCTTCGGTAGGCGGCATGCTCACTCTTGCAACGCTGCGAGATCGAACTCTCGAACTTGCAATCGGTGCTCACTTCGCAAATAACTTCTTTGCCGGAGTGCTCGTTTCCTATCAAGATTCCGCGCTCCCCTCTGCCGCCGTCTTCATGACAGGGGAGTTGAATTGGCTGATCAGCACGGCTACCGCTATCGTGATGATTCCGCTCTTCCTCTGGCTCACGAAGCCTCGGGTAGAACCAGCCCAATAGAGCCTTTTCCAAGCACCTGTCGATCATGGGGGTAGTGAATGAGCCGTAGTGGATTGATCTCTGAGAACATCAAGGAAGCTATCCGACCTCAGGATGACCTCTATCGACACGTCAATGGTCTCTGGCTCGATTCCTCGGAGATCCCCTCAGATCGTGCTGCTGATGGCTCCTTCTATGAACTTCGCGATCTCTCTGAAGAGCGAGTACGCAAGATCATCGAAGAGGCAGATGGGCCAGAGGGAAGTATCGCCGCGAAGATTCGTGATCTCTATACGAGTTTCATGAATGAGGAGCGGATCAACTCCGCTGGCATCGCGCCGATTCAAGGTGATATCGAAGAAGCACTCAACGTCTCAGATGCGACCACCTTTACTCGGACTTTAGGGACACTGGAGGGTCGAGGTCGCGCTTCTCTCTTTGGTGGTTACATCACAACCGACAACGAAGACCCGACCATCAACATTGCGTTCCTCAATCAGGGGGGCCTGAGCCTTCCCGATGAGGCCTACTACCGCGAAGAGACCCATCGCGAAATCCGGGAATCCCTGGTGCAGCACATCGAGAGAATCTTCACTCTCGCAAAAGTCGATGATGCCAATAGACGAGCCAAGGCGATCTTGGAGCTTGAAACTGAGATTGCTTCACATCATTGGGACAAGGTTCGCAATCGAGATGCGGTCGCAACCTACAACAAGATGGATTACGAGGAGATTGCCAAACTCTCGCCGCATTTCGACTGGCGTCTCTGGTCGAATGCTTCAAATACACCAGAGAAGGTTCTCGCTCCTGCTGTGATTCGACAGCCCTCTTTCTTCCAAGGCATCAGTGAGATGCTCTCGAATTTCGACACCTTCAAATGGAGTTCCTGGCTCGCATTCAAGGTATTGAGCAATAGCGCTCCCTATTTGAGCTCCCCCTTCGTCGACGAGAATTTCGACTTCTATGGCAGAACGTTGGGTGGAGTACCGCAGCTGAAGGAGCGTTGGAAGCGAGCGGTTGCACTGGTCGAAGGCGCACTCGGCGAGGCGGTTGGCGAGCTCTACGTGGCGCAATATTTCCCACCACGAGCCAAGGAACGGATGCAAGATCTCGTATCGAATCTCATCGCTGCATATCGAGAGAGCATCTCAACGTTGGAGTGGATGAGTCCAGAGACTCGCACGAAAGCGCTCGAGAAGCTTGAGAAGTTCACTCCGAAGATCGGCTATCCAGATAAGTGGCGCGACTATTCCGCTCTATCGATCACATCCGATGATCTCTTCTCCAACCTCAAGGAAATCCATGCCTTTGAAACGGCCTACGAGTACGCAAAGATCGGTGCTCCAGTCGATAAGGGCGAGTGGTACATGACGCCACAGACGGTCAATGCCTATTACAACCCTGGTATGAATGAGATCGTCTTCCCAGCAGCGATCTTGCAACCACCATTTTTCGATTTAGAAGCAGATGATGCCGTCAATTACGGCGGAATTGGAGCGGTCATCGGCCACGAGATCGGTCATGGCTTCGACGATCAAGGCTCGCGCTATGACGGTGATGGGCGTCTTGTGAATTGGTGGAGCGATGATGACCGAAGAGAGTTTGAAAAGCGCACTTCATCTTTGATCTCGCAATATGACGCTCTCGCTCCAGAGGAGACCCCTGAGAGTAAGGTCAATGGCTCGTTGACGATTGGTGAAAATATCGGAGACCTCGGAGGTGCGACGATCGCCTACAAGGCATATCTCCTCTCACTCGGAGGCAAAGATGCGCCCGTGATCGATGGGATGACTGGCTTGCAACGCTTCTTCTACGGCTATGCCCAGATCTGGCGCGCAAAGCTTCGCCCAGAGACTATGAAGGTTCGTTTAGCCACCGACCCACACTCTCCTGCCGAATTCAGGTGCAATCAGATCGTACGCAATATCGACGAGTTCTATGAGGCGTTTGGTGTCTCAACGAGCGATGATCTCTACTTGGAACCGAGAGAACGAGTGAAGATTTGGTAGATCCAGCGATCGATCGCTCTACGTTCTCTTTCATTGAGAAGTCACGGATTGAATCACCGAAGCAGGAATTCCTTGGTCGCACCGGGGAGATTCACACTCCCCACGGCGTGATCCAGACACCCGCATTCATCCCGGTCGGCACCAAAGCAACCGTCAAGGCCCTCCTTCCCGGAGAAGTCGAAAACCTCGGAGCGCAGGCGGTGCTCGCAAATGCTTACCATCTCTACCTCCAACCGGGGCATGAGACCCTCGATGCAGCAGGTGGCTTAAGCAAGTTCATGAATTGGCAGAAGCCGACCTTCACCGATAGCGGTGGCTTCCAAGTTCTATCGCTCGGTGTCGGTTTCAAGAAGGTGATCGCGATGGATGCCGAGATGTGGCAGGCCGATGATGTGATCGCCGATAAGAAGGAGCGTCTGGCCCACGTTGATGATGATGGCGTCACCTTCAAATCACATCTCGATGGTTCGATGCATCGATTCACGCCTGAGGTGTCGATGCAAGTCCAACATGGAATCGGTGCGGACATCATCTTTGCTTTCGATGAGTGCACCACGCTTCACAACACCCGCAAGTACCAAGAGAAAGCGTTGGAGCGCACTCGTAAATGGGCGATTCGATGTCTAGATGAACATGCAAGGCTCACAGCTGAACGATCACATCGCCCCTACCAAGCCCTCTTTGGAGTTATACAAGGCGCCCAATATGAGGATCTGAGGCGCAAGGGCGCACGCGACCTCGCAGAGATGAGCTCCTCTGGGATTGACTTCGATGGCTTCGGAATCGGCGGAGCGCTCGATAAGGCCCAACTCTCAACGATTCTCACCTGGGTCAATCAGGAGCTACCAAGGAACAAGCCTCGACACTTACTCGGTATCGGGGAACCGACTGACATCTTTGCTGGTGTGGAGAATGGCGCAGATACCTTTGATTGCGTCGCACCATCGCGAGAAGCGCGAACCAGCGCGGTCTACTCACGAACTGGACGTTTCAACGTCTCGAATGGTCCCTATCGCAAAGACTTCTCCCCCATCGATCCGGCGTGTGGCTGTTACACCTGCACGAACTACTCACGTGCCTATATCAACCACCTCTTCAGAGCCAAGGAGATGGTGGCCTCCACCCTCGCCACGATCCACAACCTTCACTTCATCGTGAACCTCGTCGATGAGATCCGAATGTCGATCGAAGCTGGCACCTACTTCGAATTCAAGGACGAGTTCTTAGCGAACTATAAGTAACTCGGCTCAGCTCGTTTGACCCGTGCAATCACCCGATAGGTGATCGGCAGCAGTGCGAACTCCACCGCACTCTTGTAGAGGTAACCGACGATGAGGTAGTTGAGGAACTCACCACCGGTGATGACGCCATAGAACGCAATAGTGCAGAAGATCAGAGTATCGACGAATTGACCGACAGCTGTTGATCCAATCAAACGCAACCAGAGATTCTTTTCGCTGGTTCGCTCCTTGATCTTGACCAGAACGTAGGCGTTGAGGATTTGACCGATCACGAACGCGATGACACTAGCGAGGACGATACGAGGGACGAAACCTAGGACTGCTTCAAAGGCTTCCTGATTTCCCCAATCACTTGCTGGTGGTGCCAATTGGACCAGATAGAAGGTCGTCGCCGCCAAGATCGACATCGCAAATGCCGTGATGATCGCACGACGAGCAGCCTTGAATCCGTAGACCTCCGAGAGAATGTCACCAACGATATAGACCAACGGGAAGAGGATCGCGCCGCCATCGGTGATGATCGGTCCAATCTCAATCAATTTCACAGCTCCGATATTCGAGATGAGCAAGAGCGCTACGAAAATGGCCGTTATATATGGGTACAAACCACTTGGCGCTGATGCAAAACGGGCACGTTCTACCTTCACTTCATTCTCCCTAGTTCTCACTCATCTTCTCACTTCGATACATGATGAAATTCATATGGATCAGAGATGTGGTGTTCTATCAAACTGAGACTCTCGTCGAAGTAGCCATGATGCCACAAGAGCGGTGAGGATCACGTAGGTGATGGTCAGCGCTTGAAGATCCTCGCCAAAGGTCAGAGCGCCAGCCAATCCTGCGATCACGATGGAGAACTCCCCTCGAGCGATGAGGAGCGTCGCTGCTCGCACCACTTTGCGTGGCTCTTGTACATCTCGAACGCTCCACCAAGCGGTGAGGAACTTGCTCCCTACTCCGATGGCGGTGAGCCCGAGTGCAGCTGCGAGTACTCCGGTGATCTCGCGTGGATCGGTTCCAAGACCGAAGAACAAGAAGAAGATCGATGCGAAGAGATCGCGAAGCGGCGCAAGGCGAACTCGCGCCACGATCGCTACATCACCGGTGAGGAGTAATCCGACCAAGAACGCGGCAACAGCTCCGGAGAAACCGATCAAGGTTGCAAGCCCTGATGCTGCCAAAGCTGCACCAAAGACCATCAAGAGAAGTGTCGCGGAATCCCCCATCAAGACCGGGGCATGAGGAATGTGACCGCCTCGCGCACTAAAGACGAGGGCCAGACCTGTGATCAGAAGGGCCACCGAGATGGAGATCAATCCAGTTGTCAGCGCAACACCGGCAGTGACTGCGCTGAGTACCGGAAGGTAAGGAGCAAGGAAGAGATCTTCTACGACCAGGGTCGCTACCGCTCGCTTGGTGCTCTCTAGCTTCTGCCACTTTGCATCTTTGATGAATTGGGTTGCGATTCCAGAAGAGGAGACGTAGGTAATCCCACCGAGAACAAGCGCGCCAATCCAACCCCAGCCAAGAAGGAGCGCCATCAAAGCTCCCGGAAGGAGATTGACGAGTAGATCGAAGAGCCCGAGGGATTTCCGCTCCTTCATGGTGCCGATCAACTCTCCCGCGGTGTACTCCAGTCCTAATAGAAGAAGGAGGAGGATCGCGCCCCACTGGGCACCAAGATCGAGGAAGCTATCGCTCAAGCTCAACGGGATAAGGCCGCCATTGCCGAGCGCTAAACCTGCAATGAGGAAGATCGGTACCGCAGAGAATTTCAAACGAGCGGCGAAGAAGGATGCGATACCGAGAAAGAGGAGGACACCACCGATCTCAGCGAGAATCAAGCCCGTATCTGTCGAGATGGTCGACCATGCAATGGGAATAACGCACCTCCTTAGAGGTCGTCATTCTCTCATTGACTACGCTGAGAACTCCAACTCATCTGCGATATCGCTCTTTGCGCTAATCGTGAGAGAGGCACCATCTGCGATCTCTCCTGAAAGAAGTAGCTTCGCAATTCGATCCCCGATCGCCTTCTGCATCAATCTGCGAAGTGGCCGTGCTCCGAATGCCGGGTCAAAACCATGGAGCGCAAGCCAAGATTTCGCACTCGCATCTAGCTTCAAGGTGATTCGCCTATCCATGAGCCGTCTTGCTAGATCTTCGAAGAGAAGGTCGACGATGGAAGCGATCTCACCTTGACCCAATGGATTGAAGAGCACGACATCATCGATTCGATTGAGGAATTCGGGTTTGAAGCTGGCACGGACCACATCCATGACAGCGCTCTCTCGTGCTTCTCGCTCAAGGGTAAGGTCATTGATGAATTGTGAACCGAGGTTCGAAGTCATCACGATGATTGAATTGCGGAAGTCAACTGTTCGCCCTTGACCATCAGTCAACCTTCCGTCATCGAAGACTTGTAAGAGCAGATCGAAGACTTCAGGATGCGCTTTCTCGACCTCATCGAGCAGGATCACGGAGTAGGGGCGTCGACGTACCCCCTCGGTCAGCTGTCCCCCCTCTTCATATCCGACATATCCTGGTGGCGCACCAACGAGCCGTGAGACTGAGAACTTCTCACCGTATTCGCTCATATCGATGCGAACCATCGCACGTTCGTCATCGAAGAGAATCTGCGCCAGCGCCTTTGCCAACTCAGTCTTTCCCACACCAGTTGGACCAAGGAAGAGGAATGTTCCAGTTGGGCGGTGGGGATCGGAGATTCCGGCTCGAGACCTGCGAATCGCGTCGGAGACCGCTGCTACTGCGAGAGGTTGTCCGACAACTCGCTCCGCCAGCTCTTGATCGAGATTGAGCAGGCGTTCGCTATCTGCTTGAAGAAGTTTTCCAACCGGAATCTTGGTCCATGCAGAGATCACTTCAGCGATGTCATCAGAGGTCACTTCTTCACGCACCATGGCAGGACGTGAATTGGCTTCATTGCGAGCAGTGTGGAGTTCGCTCTCGATCTCGCGCATCCGCCCATACATCAATCGCGCTGCTTGCTCGAGGTCACCATTGCGCTGTGCTCGCTCCGCCTCGCCGCGGATTCGATCCAACTCCTCAGTCAAGTACCCGATTCGATCGAGGATGTTCTTCTCTTGATTCCATTTCGATCTCAGTTCCTCTAGGCGGACAGTCTCGGATTTCAGCTCCGCGCGAAGGACCTTCAATCGCTCCCTGGAAGCTTCATCCTTCTCTTTCGCGAGTCCGAACTCCTCCATCCGAAGTCGATCGACTGCGCGCTGTAATTGATCGATCTCTTCAGGGGACGAATCGATCTCCATACGAAGTCGAGAGGCGGCCTCATCGACGAGATCGATCGCCTTATCTGGCAGGAATCGATGGGTTATGTAACGATCAGAGAGCGTCGCTGCCGCAACGAGAGCGCTATCGCTGATCGTCACCTTATGGTGCGCTTCATATTTCTCTCGAATGCCACGAAGGATCGCGATCGTATCTTCGACGGTCGGCTCACCGACGAGCACCTGCTGGAAACGTCGCTCAAGTGCTGCATCCTTCTCGATGTATTGTCGGTATTCATCAAGGGTCGTTGCGCCGATCATATGAAGTTCACCTCGGGCAAGAAGGGGTTTCAGCATGTTTCCGGCATCCATCGCGCCACCCATGCCACCGGCACCGACGACGTTATGGAGCTCATCGATGAAGGTGATGATGCGACCTTCTGCCGCAGTGATCTCCTCGAGGACAGCCTTGAGACGCTCCTCGAATTCACCTCGATACTTCGCTCCAGCTACCAGTGCACCAAGATCGAGAGAGACGACACGCTTATCTTTGAGCCCCGATGGAACATCGCCGGTCGCAATACGTAGCGCAAGTCCTTCAACGATCGCAGTCTTACCCGTTCCAGGTTCACCAATGAGGACCGGATTGTTCTTGGTTCGCCTGGACAATACTTGGATGACTCGGCGAACTTCCGCATCACGCCCGATCACCGGGTCGAGCTTTCCGTCGCGTGCCCTCGCAGTGAGATCTATACCGAACTGTTCAAGGGCCGACTGGTTTTGATTGAGATCTTGTTGGCTCTGCACGAAGGCGAAAACCTTAAGCCCCGCAGAGTTATTCCCACGCTGCAGGTATCTGCGTAAAGCAGAGAGTTAAGCCAGGTTCTTGAGTCGCTCCCCCATGGGCGGATGGGTGTAATTGACCGCAACATAGAGAGGGTGCGGTGAGAGATTCGCGAGCGCATCGGTACCGATCTTCTTCAAGGCTTCTCGCAGCGCTGCGCCATCATAAGTCTCCCGGGCAAAGTCATCCGCCTGGTACTCGTTCCTTCGCGAGAGCGAGTTATTGATAAGCCCCAGGACCATGGAGACCGGCGAGAAGAGAAGGAAGAAGGCCAACGCTGACAGATGGAAGCTCGGCTCAGAAGCGCCCAGCGCTACAGAGAGCTCATCCACTCCAAGGAGCCAGCCAAGTAAGGCAAAGAGAATGAAGGTCTGAAGATTCGAGAGGAGGAACATGGCAAGGGTGTGTTTGCGCTTGTAGTGGCCGATTTCGTGTGCGAGTACCGCAACGACCTCTCGAGTCTCCAGTTTCTCGAGCAACGTATCGAAGAGGACGATGGTCTTCGATTTGCCGAGTCCAGAGAAGAACGCATTCGCCTTAGTCGAGCGTTTGGAACCATCCATCACGAAGAGTTTGCCCAAGGAGTAACCCTGGCTCGCGCAATACCTTTCGACTTCACTCTTCAATTCACCTTCTGGAACCGGAGTGAGCTTGTTGAAGAGCGGGAGGATCAGTTTGGTTCCAAACATGAAGAAGAAGAGCGAGAAGGAAGCGAAGAGGAGCCAGCCCCAGAGCCAGAAGGTCGATCGCAACTCTTGATAGATCCACAGGACTGCCGAGAGGAGTCCACCACCGATGATTGCAGTGAGAAGCAGGCCTTTGATGAGATCTGAGATGAACGTTCCAACAGTCGAAGTATTGAATCCGAACTTCGCCTCGACCTTGAAGGTGGAATAGATCCCAAAGGGAAGAGAGATGAGATTGGAGAGCATCGCCAAGATTCCAATGAATACCAAGGAGATGACGATCTCATTGTCGAATCGCTCCCTCACAAAACCATCAAGAGAAGCGAACCACTCATAGGTCAGTGCAAGGATCAAGAGGATGAAGAAGAGCGTCGAGGTGATGAACGAGGTGCGATAGTTCGCCGCCTGATAGGCGATCGAACGCTCATGTTCAGCTTCGTCATAGAGCCCAGCTAACTCCGGAGCGAGAGGTTTCTTCGAGGATTCGTGATTGAGGAAGTCGACGAAGGTATTGATTCCGTAGTCGAGGGCGACAAAGAAGGTGATGAGTCCAAGAATCCACAGCTCCATGAAACCCAAGCCTACTTTGCCGATCCTGGGTACTTTTCTCTCATGGTCGAGATCGAATTCCTTGGTGGCGTGAGGTCAGTGACAGGAAGCAAATTCCTGGTGCGTGGTGAGGCGGTTCAGATCCTGGTCGAATGCGGTCAATATCAGGGCCTCAAGGAGTTGCGACTTCGAAACTGGGAACCCTTCCCTATTCCACCCGTTGAGGTTGATGCGGCCGTCCTTACCCATGCGCATCTCGATCATTGTGGCTTATTACCGAAGTTCGTTCGAGAGGGATTCAAAGGTAAGACCTATTGCACCGAAGATACGGCGCGCTTGGCAGCAGTCGTCCTCGAAGATGCGGCCAAGATGCAGATGGAGGATGCGGAGTACGCCGCACGAAAAGGGTTCTCGAAGCATCGAGTTCCGCTTCCGCTCTTCGACTCCATCGATGCCAGCGATGCAATTGCAACACTTGAAGCGACGCCCTTCTTGGAGCGAGTCGAGATTGCGAAGAACTCCTACGTCACCTTCCATCGCGCCGCACATATCTTGGGGTCAGCGATCGTAGAACTCGAAGTGGAAGGAAAGCGCATCATCTTCTCGGGCGATCTCGGTCGCATCAACCATCCGATCCTCTCAAGTCCTGATCCACTTCCTGATCGATCCATCGATGCGCTCCTCATTGAATCAACCTACGGAGACCGTCGACATCAGGTGGTAGGCGATGCTCTCTCCGAGGTGATCAAGAGAACCATCAAACGCGGCGGGATAGTTTTGATCCCAGCCTTTGCCGTGGATCGCGCTGAAGTGATCTTGCACCGACTGAAGGAGCTGATGGATTCCCACTCCATTCCAAAGGTTCCGATCTTCGTCGATTCGCCGATGGCGCTCCGCTCTCTCGATATCTATCGAGATGCTTTCGATCGCCCAGCACTCGATATCGATCCGAAGATCAAGGCGGAAGGTGATCCCTTCGACTCTGAGTTCTATAGATCCGCTCGCAGCGTCGAAGAATCGAAAGCTCTTGCCGAGCTCAACACTCCCGCCATCATCATCTCAGCGAGCGGTATGGCAACTGGAGGACGCGTTCTCCACCATCTGCGAAGACTCCTTCCCAATGCTCGAAATGCCATCGTCTTAGTCGGCTATCAGAGCGTTGGTACGCGGGGTCGTTCCCTTGCAGATGGAGCTAAGACCTTGAAGATGTTTGGAAGCTATATCGATGTGAGAGCAGAGATTGCCAAGATCAATGAATTCTCGGTCCACGCAGATTCAGCCGAGATGATCGAATGGCTCTCCACTGCAGCGACTCCCCCGAATAAGACCTTCATCGTCCATGGCGAAGAAGGAGCTGGTGCACTCTTTCAACAACTCATCTCAGAGCGGTTAGGGTGGGGCGCAGTGATTCCGGATCGAAACAAGCGCTACGAGATCTGATACTTATCGTGGTGCGTGTTTACGTTCAATCCGCTCCACAGCAACCTTCTCACTCGGTGAACGGTGACCGAGTATCGCGCTGAGCAGGACGAGAGCCATCTTGGAGAGAAGGAGATTGATCCGCCACGGCTTCTTGAGTTGTAAGAGTCTGCGATCTCGTTCATCAAGTGTGAGGATCGCTGCTTTGGCCAAGATGGAGTAGAAGAAGAGCCCACCTTGCGAGAAGGGCGGACGCAAGATGAACTCAACGACCTCTTTGGTCTTATCGTTGAGCGCCAATTCTTCGCTTCGAAAATCATCCAAGGTCCACTCCAGCTCCTCAAGGTTCTTTGGAGCGTTCATGAGTCCCAATGGAATTGCGCTACGCGCCCACTCTGCAACATAGGCATCTGCCAAGTCTCGGCCTGTCAGCGGTGAGTCATCATCGCTCGGCGGACGGATTCCTTCACCAAGGGCTAGGTACGTCTTGAGGAATGAGTCTGTGAATGCGCAATGAACCCAGAGCAGATATCGCTCGTCGCTGGCTCGATATGGAGCGCTAGCGCCATCTTTCGTCGTGAAGGTCCCGGAAACTTTGCTATGCATCGCGTTGACTCGCGCGGCTTCTCGCTCAATCACCTCTCGCGAGGCGAAGGTGGTGATCGTCAACCACTTCGTGGTACCGGCTAGTCGACCTAGTGGATCGCTCTCGTAGCGAGAATGCGTTGCAACGCCATTGAGTGGCGCAGGGTGCGTAGCCTGCAGCAAGAGGGCGCGAATACCTCCCACGATGGTTGCGACGCTGCCATGGATCTTCCAGACCGCAGAGCGTGGACCAAAGAGGCCCTCGTCATTGCCCAGTGAGATGGAATCGACCCATTCTGGCTTGCCATCCTTTGAGCCCGAGACGACTTCGCGAAAACGATTGGCGAGAGGCTTGACGATTCTTAGATGGCTGAGGTCACGCACGAGGAGAGATCGTAGAGCGCGGAGGGAAAGATTTCTCGCCGAGATGAGAGTTAGAACTTAGGTAGAAATCGCCCCGTTGATGCTTGATAACGAAACGCATCTCTATGGCGGGCGGCCAAGAGCGCATCTTCATACTTTGACTTCTCAAGGAGTAGCGAGATCAAGGCAAGATAGACGATGAGCGAGAAGAGATTGAAGGTCGATAGGAGCAGTCCCAATCCGATGAGAAGGAGTGCTGAATACATCGGATGGCGAACTCGCTTATAGATCCCGCGCGTGACCAATTCTGCGTCATCTTTAGGAATGGGTGAAGCGGTCAGCGCCGACCCCAAGGCGATCGCAGCGCTGGCAAGAATCAGTGCTGCAAAGAGATAAAGGGTGAGCGAGATGATTCGCTCTACTTCAAAGAGAACGTCAAAGGGATTGACGACCAGTAGGAGCAGGAAGAGGAATTGAAGAGCGACGAGCGCGCTGGCTTTCCTCTTACTCGACTTCATCCTTCTTCTTCTCACCTGTGACGCGACCAGCATGAGCGGTAGCGCTCGGATCCTTCTTGACCTTTATCAAGCTGGCGATCACGGCGACGATCAGGATCGCTGCAATGACGATCAAGCTGGTCGAGGTCTCGATCTTTGGAATGGATTCGTTGAGTTCATGGAAATAGAGCAGAACCAACTTCGCGCCGATGAAGACCAGGATGAAAGCCAGACCGAGCGATAGGTAGATCAACTTGTCGAGAAGCCCCTTGAGGAGGAAGTAGAGCGCTCTCAGTCCTAGGAGAGCGAAAGCATTGGCGCTAAAGACCAGGAATGGCTCCTGCGTTACGCCAAATGTGGCGGGGATGGAATCCAACGCGAAGAGAAGATCGGTGGCGCCGATTGCGATCATCACGAGGAACATTGGAGTTGCTAGACGTTTGCCATCGATCCTGACGAAGAGCTTCGTGCCGTGATACTCATCGGTCATCGGAGTGATCTTGCGAACTCGCTTGACGATGAAGTTGTCGTTCGGATCCGGATCCTCGTTCCAGTGACGCATCAATCCGAATCCAGTCCAGATCAAGATCGCACCGAAGATCACGAAGGTGAATGCGAAGGCGGCGAGCGCTGCTGCACCGATAGCGATGAAGACGGCACGAAGTACCAGAGCGAGGATGACGCCGATCAAAAGCACTCTTTGCTGATAGATACTCGGAACAGCGAACTGTGCCAGGATGATTGCGAAGACGAAGACGTTATCTACCGAGAGCGATTTTTCGACGAGGTATCCCGCGAAATATTCCGTCCCCCAAGGACTGCCGTAGTACCACTGCACCCAGACGCCGAAGGCAACTGCGATTCCGATATAGACCACCGACCAGAGTGCGGCTTCCTTGAACTTCACTTCATGGGGATGAGCGCTGACTGTCACCAAGTCGAGGACGATCAACGCGATGATCGCGGCAATCACCACGAGCCATACGGTCAAGGAGACATTCATGGAAAGGTCAGTTGCCAGAGAGATCATGGGGCGAAGCCTAAGGGAGCCACCCACTTTCCGCGCGAGGATGGGGATTTCAAAGAATGGCTAGAGTTCGGTCATGACACATTCATCCGCAACTGCTTATATCGAATCAGGTTCGCGTTTCGTAGCCCTTGCTCAGAGCAGTAGTGACGCTGCGATGGCCAAAGTCCCGGAAGCGAACGAGTGGAACGGCGCTTTCATCGTTCACCATATGGCAGATTTCGAGATTCACTTCGCTCACCGAATCCTCAGGTTGTTGACTGAAGAGAACCCAGATATCGCCGGATACAGCGAAGAGCCCTATCCAGGCAACCTTCGGTATACGGAGCGCGATTGGCGAACCTCTCTCCAACTGATCGAATCGACGCGTCGGGCGATTGGAGATGTCCTCACCAAACTCGATGAGAGTGCCTTCGCTCGACCCGGAGTCCACTCGGAGCGAGGAGCGATCACGGTGGCTGACATCGTTTCGAGCGCCGCGAAACACATCTCCGCTCACACCGAACAACTCGGCGCTGCCATCAATTCATAAGAACTGCCGGCATGTTCACACCATTGCTGACCGCTTGGACCAGTATTTCTGAGTGGACTGAAGGCATCCTCATCGATACGACCCCGCTGCTGATCTACACCACACTCTTTCTCTTCGTCTTCATAGAGACCGGAATCCTGATCGCTTTCTTCCTACCTGGAGATTCTGTGCTCTTCGCCGCAGGTTTCATCGCTGCGAGCCGAGATGACACATCCATAGTCGTTCTCGTTGGCGTGATCTTCCTAGCGGCGTTCTTGGGAGATCAACTTGGTTTCGTCTTGGGTCGCCACTTTGGACGGCCGTATCTGGATAAGTATGAGGCGCCCAGGCTAAAGAAGATGATCGCACGAGCTGAACGCTTCTATGAGAGATACGGTTACGCAGCGATCATCCTGGCTCGTTTCTATCCGTGGATCAGAACGATCGTTCCGCCGCTCGCTGGAATCAGTCGGATGAACTACTACAAATTCCTCTCCGCGAATGTCGTCGGAGCCTTCCTCTGGGGAGTTGGCATCACCATGCTGGGATACGGGGCGGCTTCAATACCCGTCCTGGAGGAATCGAGCCATCTCATTGCGGCTTTCTTCATCATCCTCACTATCGCTCTGACGGTGAGGAACTACATCAGAGCAAAACGCGAAAGATAGGGATCAGCTTCGCACTAGGGACTCTGCGAGGAGTTCTCGAACCATGGGAACTACCTTGGTCGCGTAGAGCTCGATCGACTTCATCAATTTCGCATGTGGCATCGGGCCGGTTGCATACTTCATATCGAAACGCTGAGCACCCACGGAACGGATGGCATAGGCGATCTTTCGTGCCACGGTCTCCGGGGAACCGACATAGAGAGAACCTTGGCGAACTTCATGGATGAAGTGACCTTTATCGATCACTCCCCAACCACGCTCGCGACCAATACGTCCGAATGAGGTTTGGTAATGGGGCCATTGATCCTCGACGGCCTCTTCATCAGTTTCGGCAATATGACCTGGGGAATGAATGGAGATCGGCAACTCCTCTTTGCCCAATTTTGCCAGCGAATCCTTATAGAGCTCGGCGAATGGAGCGAACCTAGCTGGATCGCCACCAATGATCGCAAGCGCCATGGGAATTCCGAGTCGAGCGGCACGGACTACGGATTCAGGAGATCCACCAACACCGACTCGAAGTGGTATTCGACCTCGCTCCGTCTTCGGATAGATCTCTTGATTGTGAAGCGGCGCGCGAAGATCCCCCGACCAGGTGATTGCCTTCTCATCAAGGATCTTCACCAAGAGCTGCAACTTCTCTTCGAAGAGCCGTCCATAGTTGTTGAGTTCATAACCGAAGAGCGGAAATGATTCAGTGAATGACCCGCGTCCTGCGGTGATCTCGGCGCGGCCGTTGGAGAGTCCATCGACGGTTGCAAAGCCTTGATAGACACGAACCGGATCCGAACTGGAGAGAACGGTGACGCCTGAGCCAAGGATGATCCGCTTCGTCTTGGTTGCAATACCTGCGAGAACCGTCTCGGGAGATGAGATGGCGAAGTCATCTCGGTGATGTTCTCCCACATTGAAGTGATCGAGACCGAGCTCGTCGGCAAGGACCGCCTCTTCGACCACATGTCTAAGGACTGCTCCGGCGCTCTCCGGTTGACCATTTTGATCGATGGTCATATCCCCGAAAGTATCGAGACCGAATCGATAGTCCTCGTACATCTCGCATCTCCGTTTCTTGATCCGCCTAGAGGTTTCTAGCGGTAACGGAAGGATATCAGATAGTTGAAAGTTCAACTATTTTTAAGAATCTGCTTTGGCAGCTTCCTCAGCAACTTGTTTGCGGACGTCATCCATATTGAGCGCATTGACCTGAGTGATCAGATCATCTAGCGCATTCCCAGGGAGGGCCCCGGGTTGCCTGAAGAGCAGTATTCCGTCACGGAAGATCATCAGCGTTGGAATCGATGAGATGCCGGCAGCCTGCGAGAGCGCACCTTCGGCATCGGTATCCACCTTGGCGAAGGTGATCTCCGGGTACTTCTCACTCGCTGCCTCGAAGATCGGTGCGAATTGTCGGCAAGGGCCGCACCACGCAGCCCAGAAATCGACGAGTACGGTTCCTTCTTTGGAGATGAGAGTCTCGAACTCTTCTCCGGTCACATTGATAGTAGCCATGGTCTGAGGCTATACCCTAGGGGGTATAAAGGCAAAGTAAGGGTTCCGTGATGAAGGAGGAGCGATGAGAGAAGAACACACGATCCATAGCCACGGACGTGACGTCCTTGAGGAGTTGGCGCCTGAAGGTCGAGCGCTCAGGGAGCTGATACCGGATGTCTATAAAGCCTTCGCTGATCTCTCGAAGGCGGCACAGGCTCCTGGAGTCCTCTCCCCGGTCGAGAAGGAACTCATTGCGCTTGGAATCGCCGTGGCCAATGGCTGTGATGGCTGTATCGCATCACATGCACGATCGCTGGCGATGAAGGGCGCGACCGAGATGCAGGTAGCCGAAGCGCTCGGAGTCTGTATTCAAATGCTGGGTGGACCGGGAACTGTCTATGGCCCTCGAGCCTTTGCTGCTTTTCGCTCCTTTATGACTCCTCGCGAAATTTAGAAGTCAGAAAACAGAGGATTACTAGTCGACGAATACGTTTCGACCGGCAGCCCGATCCATTGCGATCAATTCACGCACACCCTCAACTGCTACCTTCAAGAGAGAATCCAAAGGTGGCATCGGATCCTTGGCGTGAACCATCGCAATTCCGCCAGCGCGGGCGCGAAGCATGGATGAGACGATATAGATCCCTGATGCTTCCATCTCGGAGCAGAGCGCTCCACCTATCTCCCATGCACGCCAACGTTGGAGCAGATCATCGGCAACTCCCATTCGCTCCGGTTCATGTTGGCCATAGAAGGAATCCTTTGACTGCGAGATTCCGGTTCGATGCGGTGCATTGAGTCGCTTTGCCGCGATCTGCAGGGCCCGTGTCACATCAAGATCTGCCACAGCGGGAAACTCGATAGGTAGGTAGTGCTTCGAAGTTCCTTCGTCACGAATCGCTGCAGAGATGATCGCCAGATCTCCCGACTTTAAATCCTTTTGAATGTGGCCAGAGGTGCCGACGCGAACGAAGGTGTCAGCGCCGCATCGATAGAGCTCTTCGACTGCAATCGCGGCTGATGGGCAGCCGATTCCCGTTGAGGTTACAGAGACTGGAACCCCATCGAGTGATCCGGTGTAGGTGACATATTCACGGTTGGTTGAGACCAACTTTGCATCATCGAGATAGGCAGCGATGTACTCACAACGTCCTGGATCGCCAGGAAGCAAGACGTAGCGACCGACATCTCCCCTTCCTAGGCGAACGTGGTACTGCTTGCCATCAACTTCCATCACCATGATCTGATTCCTCTCTTACTACCTACCCTCATCAATTCTCTTTGACTTCATGAATCAAGGATAGAGGCCGCGCAACTTATGAGCTTCGGCTACCCGTCCTACTCCAATCATCATGGCGGCATCTCGCCATGAGACTCGATTCTCTTTCACAACATGACGCACCTCTGCGAAGGCCTTCAACATCATCGACTCGAGGTTCTCTCGAATCTGATCTGCGCTCCAGAAGTAGTTCTGCTTATCTTGAACCCATTCGAAGTAAGAGACGATGACGCCACCGGAGTTGGCCAAGATATCTGGCACGACGGTAATCCCCTTCTCGCTCATGATCCGATCCCCCTCTGGGGTGGTTGGAGCATTCGCGCCCTCGACAACGATCTTCGCCTTGATACCGACGGCACTTTCGTGATTGATCGCATCCGCGAGCGCAGCTGGAATCAGGACGTCCACATCGAGATGGAGAAGTTCCTCATTGGTGATCTTCTCGCCTTTGGCATAGTCAGAGATATCACCACCGGCTGCCATATGTGATTGAAGATCTGCGATCGAACCGAAATCCTTGACTCCTCCGGTCACATCGGAAACAGCTACGACCTTCATCCCCATCGCTTCAACGGCAACTGCAGTCCAGTATCCGACCTTTCCGAAACCTTGTATCGCAACCGTCGCACCCGCAACCGGTAGACCTCTATCGAGAAGCGCCTCGCGCGTTGAGATTGCGACCCCATCTCCCGTTGCAGTCGTTCGACCGAGCGATCCACCCAGCACAATCGGCTTACCAGTCACGACACCCGGGACGGAGAATCCTGCATTGACGCTGTAGGTATCCATCATCCACGCCATGTTCTTCTCATCCGTTCCGACATCGGGCGCAGGAATGTCTCGCTCTGGACCGATGATCGGCAAGATCTCAGAGGTATATCGGCGCGTCAGACGCTCGTTCTCTCGAGAAGAGAGGGTGCGCGGATCGACTGCAACGCCACCCTTGGCGCCACCATAGGGAAGATTGACCAGAGCACATTTCCACGTCATCAACATGGCGAGGGCGACTGTCTCATCGAGGTCGATATCCGGATGAAATCGGATTCCACCTTTGGAAGGGCCTCGAGTCGTCGAATATTGAACCCGGTAACCCTTATACATCTCTACGACACCACTATCACGGCGAAGTGGTACCGCCACCTCAAGGATTCTTCTCGGAGTTGAAAGCGTGTTCCACATCGATTCCGAGAGCGAGAGTTTTTCGACTGCACTTCGAAGTTGTGAACGCGCAGTATCTAGAGGTGACTCCGTTGTCATACACCTAAGCCTACTCCGCCGGTCAGAGTTGAGTATGGTGGCGCGGTGAGCCCAGAGTTAACAGAACCTGATGTTGCGGCAACAATCCGCGAGGTTGAGGATCTACTTCGCCGCGCAGAAAAGAATCGGAGACGTGCCGATCGGATTCATCGCCGTCGTTTCGCGCGGCTCCTTAAGGATCCGAAGGCGATCGACCTGACCATCCGACTCACTGATGAAGTGATTCGAATCATCGATCGAAGAGAGGCGGCGCGCAGGTTCCGTCAGATTGCACGTGAAGCTTCACTCGGACTTGGTCTCATCGATTTCCTGGGAATCAAGGTGGCGGCCATCACGAGTCTCTTCCTCCCCAAACTCACGATTGCAATCGTCACTGCAAAGGTGCGTTCGACAAGTAAGCGCGCCATCTTGGCTGCTGAGACTAAGCCTTTGAAGAAACACCTTCTGCGGCGCGAGAAGCAGAGCGTTGCCAACAACATCAATGTTCTCGGCGAAGCTGTCCTAGGCGATGATGAAGCGACGGCGCGCTACCAATCAGTCCTCGAGATGCTGGGGCGAGAAGAAGTCACTTACATCTCGGTCAAGATCTCCAGCATCATCAGCCAGATCATTACGATCGATACCGAAGGTTCGATCGAACGCTGCTCTGGAAGACTTCGCGAGCTCTATCGAGCTGCCATGAAACGTGGGGCATTCGTCAATCTTGATATGGAAGAGTTTCGCGATCTCGAGATCACCGTCTCGCTCTTCATGAAGGTCTTGGATGAGCCAGAATTCGAACGCCTCACAGCAGGGATCGTGATCCAGGCCTATCTGCCTGATTCACACGATTACTTCAATACCCTCCTCGCATGGGCTCGAGAGCGCCATCAAAAAACTGGCGCAAGCATCAAGATTCGAGTCGTCAAGGGCGCCAATCTTGCAATGGAGAAGGCTGAGGCCGAATACCACGGCCATCACCAAGCACCCTATGAGACGAAGGCAGATGTCGATGCAAGTTACTTGAGATTGATCGATCAAGGTCTTCGCGAGGAGAACCGAGGGTCGCTTCGACTTGGAGTTGCCTCTCACAATCTCTTCCATATCGCGTGGGTCAGTGAGCTCGCTCGCACTCGAGGTCTATCAGAGATGATCGATATTGAGATGTTGGAAGGGATGGCCAATGGCGAAGCGCTTAGCATCGCCGAAAAGTTCGGCTCGGTACTCCTCTATACCCCAGTCACTCGTCGTGAAGATTTTCCGAGCGCTGTTGCCTACCTTGTCCGCCGTCTTGATGAGAATACCTCTGCAGAGAATTACCTCCGCTCCTCTTTCACGATCAAGCCCGGTAGCGCGGAATTCAAAGAGCAGCAGAATCGCTTCGAAGTCGCCGTTGAAGCAAGAAAGAATGTTAGGACGACCTCTCTTCGTCACTCCCATCAAGAAATTGCACACACTCTCTCAACCTTCAGGAATCAACCGGATGGGGATTTCACCGACGGTTCCTATCGAAAGAAACTTCAGAAATCCTTCAAAGGTGTCCTCACTGTTGCGAACTTGCACATTCCACTCGTTATTGGCGGAGAGGAGATCCTCACCAGAGAGACCGAAGAAGGTCGGGATCCGAATCACGAAGGCAAGGTTTGGTATCGCTACTCCATCGCTGATCACGTGCACATCGATAAAGCCATGCGGATTGCCACGAAATCTGCCACCAATTGGGATGCGAAAGGATCGGCAGAGCGAGGCGCCATCCTGCTCAAAGCTGCCGAAATCATGGAGGAGGCTCGAGCACAGACCATCTCGATCATGGCTCGTGATACGGGCAAGACTGCAGCAGAAGCAGATCCCGAGATCAGCGAGGCGATTGACTTTGCTCGGTATTACGCGACTAACGCTCAGAGTGCAACACGAGGTTCGACTCCGATGGGAGTCGTTCTCGTTGTTCCACCATGGAACTTCCCTTATGCAATTCCATTGGGAGGCGTCTTCGCCGCTCTAGCCGCAGGGAACTCCGTGATCTTCAAACCTGCCCCCGAGAGCGTTGCTGTCGCCTGGAGTGCGGTCAATCATCTCTGGCAAGCGGGTGTTCCGAAGGATGTGCTCCATTTCCTACCATCGAGAGATGATGAGAATGGCAAGTACCTCATCACACATGATTCAGTCTCTGCGGTGATCCTCACCGGAGGTTTCGATACCGCACGCCTCTTCCTCTCCTGGAAACCTGAGATGACTCTGCTTGCGGAGACCAGTGGCAAGAATGCAATCGTGATCACCGCTTCTGCCGATATCGATCTCGCGGTAAAGGACCTTGTCCAATCGGCCTTCGGTCACGCTGGTCAGAAGTGCAGCGCTGCTTCGCTTGCCATCGTTGATGCAAAGATCCATGACCATCCAAGTTTCACCAAACAATTGATCGATGCAGCATCATCTCTCGTTGTCGGGGCCGGAACGTCCTTCTCAACTTTGATGGGACCTGTCATCAATCCACCATCTGGATCCTTGCAACGCGCGCTCAACACTCTCGATGATGGCGAGGAGTGGCTCTTAGAGCCGAAGCAACTCGATCAATCTGGCTATCTCTGGCGTCCAGGTATCAAAATCGGTGTGAAACCCGGATCGTGGAGCCATCAGAATGAATGGTTCGGCCCAGTTCTCGCGATCATGAAATCACCTGATCTCAATACCGCCATCGAATGGCAGAACTCGACTCCTTATGGATTGACCGCCGGCATTCACTCACTCAACGAAGAAGAGTGTGAGAAGTGGATCGAACGAGTCGAAGCGGGCAACCTCTACATCAATCGTGCAATCACTGGAGCGATCGTGCAGCGTCAACCCTTTGGTGGTTGGAAACGAAGTAGCGTTGGACCGACTTCGAAAGCTGGCGGCCCTCACTACGTCGAACAATTGCGTAATTGGCCACTTGTTGTTGATGCTAGCGCCGCAGAGAAATCAGCGAGAATTTGGTGGGACCGTTCAGGTTCAAAGACTCTCTCCACCGCTGACCTGCATGTCGAGCGCAACTATCTCCGTTACCGCAAATACTCAGATCCGATTCTGGTCCGCGTCGACGCTTCAACGTCACATGCTGAACGACTCTTCATCAGTTGGCTCACACGCGAAATGGGTATCTGGATCGTGATGAGCGATAACGAGAGTCAGGATGAGATCTTGCGATTCGTCCGAGAGAACAAGGTGGGGAAAGTGCGGTGGCTCAGTAGTGAGATCCCACCAACCTCTGAACTCATCGACTTAGGTATCACCCTCGATACTCGACCCATGACCCAAGTCGGCGGTGTAGAACTGACCCGTTGGCTACGCGAACAGAGCATCGCCATCACCAATCACAGGTATGGGAATGTCGGTACCGGTCCTAATCCAACGGTCTAGAACCAGCTAGAGAATCTCGCCGAGTAGTCCTTCGACTTTGGCTCGAATCTCATCGCGAATCCTGCGGACCGTTTCGATTGGTTGACCCGCTGGATCATCGAGCACCCAATCCTCATATCTCTTCCCTGGATAGAAGGGGCAGGTATCGCCGCACCCCATCGTGATCACAACATCTGAGGCGATGACCGCAACATCGGTGAGGACCTTTGGTTGCTCGTTGGCGATATCGATACCTTCCTCCGCCATCACCGCTACTGCTTGTGGGTTGATTGAATCTCTGGGAGCTGATCCCGCAGAGAGAACTTCAACCTTGCCTTGCGAGAGATGGCGCATATAACCCGCCGCCATCTGAGATCGTCCTGCGTTATGTACGCAGACAAAGAGAACTGATGGACTCTTATCCGTCATCGATTATTCCTTTCTCACGTTATTCATCTTTCCTACAAATCTGTTCGCTTTCGTCAGAAGTGCGAGGGCAAGCGACGCACCAACGACCTGCGCTGCAATGAAAGCCAAGACGGATTCTGGTGCAATACCGGAGAAGGAGTCGGTGAACATTCTCCCTACAGTCACAGCAGGATTTGCATAGGAGGTCGAGGAAGTGAAGAAATATGCACTCCCGATCCAGAGTGAGATCAGTAAGGCCCGTTGGCGAGTCTTGATCTTGAACCATCCTGCAAATGCAATCGTCACAAGTCCAAAGGTGGCGATGATCTCCGAGACGAAGAGATTGCTCCCCTCTCGAACCTTCGTTGAAGTCTCAAAGAGATCTCTTTCGAAGAGGAATTGTGCGATCAATGTTCCAATGATGGCTCCCGAGAATTGTGCGAAGAGATAGAAGGTGGTCTGCTTCAACTTCATCTCGCCACGGATAGTAGCCACCATTGTTACGACTGGATTGAAGTGGGCACCCGAGATGGGTGCGATGAGATTGATGAGAATGTAGAGAGTAGCCACTGTTGCAGCAGCGTTGATGACGAGTTGTAGACCGAGATCCTGAGTCAGATTCTGAGCCATGATGCCTGAGCCAACAACTGTCATAGTCAGAAACATGGTTCCTACAAGTTCTGCCACCCTTGCCATGTTCCTATTCTTCCGGCACTCGGTGATGAGAATGACCCGTCTCCGCATTCTTACGGTGAAGGGTGAATGAACAGTGAGTGAACCAGACGAAATTCAGGACTGATTCTCTCGATCCGCCTTCAAGTAGATGACAAGGGCCGCAATTGATGCCAAGAGGATCAGGCCAATGAGTACTCCATCGGGAATTCTCGTCGTGCTCTCTGCAACCTCCCGCACCTGTGGCTCCCCTTCGGCCGGTTCTGGTCTATCAGATTCGTATAGGAAGTCGATCGAGCCTCGGATGACATGACCGTCAGAAGCCACAACTCGGTAAGAGATCTCATAGCTTCCCCCGATCTCTGGTTGGGTCAGAATGGAAGCGCTCACCGTTGATTGATCAACGGAGAATTCACTGAGTCCGATGCTCTCTCCTGAAGGAGAGATGAGCTCAAAGTAGTTCGATTTGTTCTCACCAAGAGAGAGAAGTGGTTCGTTGAACTCGAGTCTTATCTCTCCAGGAAATTCTGTCAGAGTGGAACCTGCCACAGGCGTGCTTGAAACCAGGGCAGTATGCGCACCACTTGGTAGCGCGAGAATCACTGCGCCAGTTAGAACAAGTGAAGAGAAGACCAGGGCGATGAGGCCGCGCATCGGCGTGAATCTCATCATTTCTAACCCAACGCTCGCGAACATTTCTCACACAGACCAAAAATCTCAAGGCTGTGCGAGACGTCACTGAATCCGTACTTCTTCGCTGCCACCTCAGCCATCGCTTCGACCTCGGAGATCTCGATCTGCCGCGTGGAGCCACACTTCTTGCAGATGATGTGGTGGTGGTGATCCTCATCCACGCCACAATGACGAAAGAGTTTCTCTCCCTTGGGGGAGACGATGGAATCAACGTGACCTTCTTCGACGAGGATCTCCAATTGGCGATATACGGTCGCGAGGCCCAAGGAATCGCCACGAGCCTTGAGTTGCTTATGGATCTCTTGCGAACTTAAGAATCTTTCGACACCCTGCAAGTACTCGAGGATCCGAAGGCGCCTTGCAGAATTGCGACGCTTCTCCGGAATCCCCGAGTTGCTTGTCATGCCACTAACTTATCTGAACTTCCAGTTCGATTTTGTGTTGGCGTCGACAGTATCTATCGTTATTGCGAGATAAGCGCCGATGAGCTGTGAATGGCGGCTCCTGACCATGATTGTCACACGAACATTCGTTTAGTTGAAATTTCAACTAAATCTGATATTCTCCACCCGTGAGTACGTCAGGACTCTTGCCAGATCGCACTGAGATGGGAGCAGTCACGCTCTGGGTCGCGAACCTAGATGCAATGGTCACCTATTACCGAGATGGTGTCGGGCTCGAACTCCTACTCCAAGACGGTGATCGGGCAATACTCGGCTTCCAAGGTCGAGAGATCATTGTTCTTGAATCAAAACCTCAGATGCGCCATGCCAGCCCGAGGGAAGCAGGACTCTTTCACACTGCCGTTCTCTTCGACTCACAAGCTACGTTAGCGCAAGCGGTCTATTCCGTTGCTCAAAAATATCCTGGCACCTTCACTGGAAGTGCCGATCACTTGGTCAGTGAGGCCTTTTATTTCAATGATCCTGAAGGAAATGGCGTTGAACTCTATTGGGATAGATCGCGCACCGAGTGGAGTTGGGCTCATGGTTCGATTGCAATGGACACCATCTACCTCGATCCGCAAAGTTATCTGCAGCAACATCTCTCGCAAGATCCAGTGAGAGGTACGAAGAAGGTCGGACACGTGCATCTCTCGGTCGGATCCGTATCTGCTGCCGAAGAGTTCTACGTGAAGATGCTGGGATTCGAAAAGACACTCAACTGGGGTGGTCAAGCGCTCTTCGTCTCAGCTGGAAAGTATCACCACCACATGGCGATGAACACGTGGCGAAGTAAGGGCGCAGGAAAACGTCAACTTGCACTTGGGCTGGGAAATGTCGAGATCAATCTTGAGAATGAAGATCAAGTCTTGGAGACTAAAGAGCGACTTGAATTTCACAACCAGGATGTGATCTTGGCGGATCATGAACTTCGAGTTGAAGATCCTTGGGGCAATCTAATTCGAATCAGCAAGGGTCAGTAGCCTTACATCATGAGTAATCTCGAGGACTCTGCTTCCCTTTCTGAAGACTTGATGAGCCCAGAGAGAGTTTCGTTGGAACCAGTTCTCCTGCAACCTCGTCAGGTGAAGTTGAGTACGCGAACCGGAGTGACAATCGCAAGGACTCTGCCGCACAAGGAATTGAAGAAGGTCGGTGCGTGGGTCTTTCTCGATGCCTATGGACCGACCAACTCCCCCGCTGCGATGCAGGTCGCTGCACATCCTCACACCGGATTACAGACCGTAACGTGGCTCTTCTCTGGCTCTGTCCTCCATCACGATTCACTAGGAACCAGATCAACGATTCGTGCTGGGGAACTCAATCTCATGACCTCAGGTATTGGTATCGCCCATTCAGAGCTCTCCCTCGAAACGAATGAGTCCCTACAAGGTGTCCAGCTGTGGGTTGCGCTCCCCGAGGAATCAAGGAATCAGGCTCCTCACTTCGAACATCACGACGACCTTCCAAGATTCACTTCCAACGGTATTGATATCACCCTCTTCATGGGTGATTACTTCGAACACAGATCTCCTGCAAAGACCTATTCGCCCGTTGTAGGCGCGCAACTCACCATGACTGCCAATCGTGCTCTCCTACCGATTAACCCAGGCTGGGAACATGGTTTTCACGTGGCCAGAGGTAGCGCTGTCATCAATGGACAAAGTGTCGAGAAGGATGAGCTCCTCTACTTTCCACCCGGAGTCCATGAAGTGACTATTGAGTCAGCTCAGGATTCCACGATCATCATGATCGGAGGTGAACCGTTTCCTGAGAAATTCGTCATGTGGTGGAATTTCATCGGTCGCACTCACGAGGAAATAGTGGAGATGAGAGAAGCCTGGGAAGAATCAACTTCTCGATTCCCGGCTTTCACCGACTCATTCAACGAGAGAATTCCGGCTCCCGAGATGCCGAATCTGCGACTCACCCCTCGATGA